>ENA-OQNN01000219-OQNN01000219.1-human-gut-metagenome-genome-assembly--contig:-NODE-219-length-68429-cov-10.213464_pt1 | contig 68429 bp, 48 predicted proteins | sample MGYA00242624_ERZ504870 | MGnify/ENA primary metagenome ERZ504870 (study PRJEB26092, sample SAMD00036379) | human gut metagenome | host: Homo sapiens | study: EMG produced TPA metagenomics assembly of... | reverse complement strand
TCACTTAAGTCAAGCCCTCGACATATTAGTATCGGTCCGCTCAATACATTGCTGTACTTACACTCCCGACCTATCAACCTCATCTTCTTTAAGGTGTCTTACTAGATTGCTCTATGAGAGATCTCATCTTAAGGCTGGTTTCACGCTTAGATGCTTTCAGCGTTTATCCTTTCCGAACGTAGCTACCCAACTGTACCCCTGGCGGGATAATTGGTACACCAGCGGTTCGTCCACTCCGGTCCTCTCGTACTAGGAGCAGCCCCCTTCAAATCTCTTGCGCCCGCGATGGATAGGGACCGAACTGTCTCACGACGTTCTGAACCCAGCTCACGTACCACTTTAATGGGCGAACAGCCCAACCCTTGGGACCGACTTCAGCCCCAGGATGTGATGAGCCGACATCGAGGTGCCAAACCTCCCCGTCGATATGGACTCTTGGGAGAGATTAGCCTGTTATCCCCAGGGTAGCTTTTATCCGTTGAGCGATGGCCCTTCCACTCGGTACCACCGGATCACTAAGCCCTACTTTCGTACCTGCTCGTCGTGTTTGACTCGCAGTCAAGCTCCCTTCTGCCTTTACACTCTTCGCGCGATTTCCGGCCGCGCTGAGGGAACCTTTGGGCGCCTCCGTTACTCTTTCGGAGGCGACCGCCCCAGTCAAACTGCCCGCCTGACACTGTCCCGGATTTCGTTACTCTCGCGGTTAGAATTTCAATACATCAAGGGTGGTATCCCAACGTCGGCTCCAGTCAGACTAGCGTCCAACTTTCCAAGCCTCCCACCTATCCTGTACGTAATGTATCAAAACCCAATGTCAGGTTACAGTAAAGCTCCATGGGGTCTTTCTGTCCAGTCGCGGGTAACCTGCATCTTCACAGGTATTTCAATTTCACCGGGTCCCTCGTTGAGACAGTGCCCAAATCGTTACACCTTTCGTGCGGGTCGGAACTTACCCGACAAGGAATTTCGCTACCTTAGGACCGTTATAGTTACGGCCGCCGTTCACCGGGGCTTCAGTCGAATGCTTTGGACTAATCCGAACATCCTTCCTTAACCTTCCGGCACTGGGCAGGTGTCAGCACCTATACGTCAGCTTTCGCTTTAGCAGGCACCTGTGTTTATGGTAAACAGTCGCTTGGGCCTCTTCTCTGCGACCACTCTATGCTCCATCCGCATGGGACTTCACAACAGTGGCTACCCTTATCCCGAAGTTACGGGTACATTTTGCCGAGTTCCTTAACGAGGGTTCTCCCGCGCACCTTAGGATTCTCTCCCCGCATACCTGTGTCGGTTTACGGTACGGGCGGTAGCTCTCTCACTAGAAGCTTTTCTCGACAGTGTGGGGTCAACAACTTCGCTCGCATCTCTGCTCACTCCGCATCACGCCTCAGGCTTTCAGTGCACGGATTTGCCTATGCACCACCCTACACGCTTACACATGCTCTTCCATTCGCATGCTTGCCTGCCCTTCTGTGTCACTCCATTGCTCAAACAATTACTACCGGTACTGGAATATCAACCAGTTGTCCATCTCCTACGCTCTCTGCCTCGGATTAGGTCCCGACTTACCCTGAGACGACGATCGTTGCTCAGGAATCCTTATGCTTTCGGTGGAAAGGATTCTCACCTTTCTTTTCGCTACTCATACCAACATTCTCACTTCCCACAAGTCCACCGAACCTCCCAGTTCGACTTCTACCCTATGGGAACGCTCCCCTACCCCGTATACTTTACGTATACAGCCACAGCTTCGGTTTCGTACTTTAGCCCCGGGAATCTTCGGCGCAGGGTCTCTCGACCAGTGAGCTATTACGCACTCTTTAAATGGTGGCTGCTTCTGAGCCAACATCCTGGTTGTTTATGAAACCCCACATCCTTTTCCACTTAGTACGACATTGGGGACCTTAGCTGGTGGTCTGGGCTGTTTCCCTTTTGACCACGGATCTTATCACTCGTAGTCTGACTCCAAGGCTCTACAGTATATCCATTCGGAGTTTGACAGGGTTCGGTAACCTTTACGGCCCCTAGCCCGATCAGTGCTCTACCGCCTATACTTACTACCTCAGGCTAGCCCTAAAGCTATTTCGGGGAGAACCAGCTATCTCCGCGTTCGATTGGAATTTCACCCCTACCCACATCTCATCCGAAAGCTTTTCAACGCTCACCGGTTCGGTCCTCCACGCAATTTTACCTGCGCTTCAACCTGGACATGGGTAGATCACTGCGGTTTCGGGTCTACCTACACTAACTAGCGCCCTCTTAAGACTCGCTTTCGCTGCGGCTCCGTGTCTTCCACTTAACCTCGCTAGTGCAGATAACTCGTTGGTTCATTCTTCAATAGGCACGCCGTCGCTTTCGCTTCGACTGCTTGTAGACATACGGTTTCAGGTACTATTTCACTCCCCTCCCGGGGTTCTTTTCACCTTTCCCTCACGGTACTATGCGCTATCGGTCGCCAAGTAGTTTTTAGCCTTGGAGGGTGGTCCCCCCTGCTTCCCACAAAATTCCTCGTGCTTCGTGGTACTCTGGATCTCGGCCTCTCTGCTCTGCCTTTCGTCTACGGGGCTTTTACCCTCTCTCGCTTACCTTTCCAGGTAATTCGACTAGGCCTGACTTCGATTCTGCCGGTCCTCAACCCCGAAAAGCCGGAGCTTCTCGGTTTGGGCTCTGCCCTCTTCGCTCGCCGCTACTGTGGGCATCTCGTTTGATTTCTCTTCCTCCGGGTACTTAGATGTTTCAGTTCCCCAGGTTCCCTCCCTTGCGGGTGACCATCCATGACGATGGCCGGGTTTCCCCATTCGGATATCCACGGATCAATACTTGCTTGCAGTTCCCCGTGGCTTTTCGCAGCTTACCGCGTCCTTCTTCGGCTCTTGGCGCCTAGGCATCCACCGTATGCCCTTAGTAGCTTGACTTTTCAGCTGCTAAGAAACTTACGTTCCTAGACTTTTCTCGTTAACTCTCATCAAATATAGCATTTTGATTAGAGGTTTGTGTCTATTACTACTCACTCATCATTTTCGTAATAAACTGTTTGTCTCTTCTATATGGTTTTCAAGGTTCAAAAAAGAAGGCTAAGCCTTCAAAACTAAACATTAACCAACGAATGTGCGTCGACTTGAAGTCTACGAGATATCTTACTATCTCATGTCTCCATAGAAAGGAGGTGATCCAGCCGCACCTTCCGATACGGCTACCTTGTTACGACTTCACCCCAATCATCGGCCCCACCTTAGACGGCTGGCTCCTAATAGGTTACCTCACCGGCTTCGGGTGTTACCAACTTTCGTGGTGTGACGGGCGGTGTGTACAAGGCCCGGGAACGTATTCACCGCAGTATGCTGACCTGCGATTACTAGCGATTCCGACTTCACGCAGGCGGGTTGCAGCCTGCGATCCGAACTGAGATCGGGTTTCTGGGGTTTGCTCTGCCTCGCGGCTTCGCTTCCCTCTGTTTCCGACCATTGTAGTACGTGTGTAGCCCAAGACATAAGGGGCATGATGACTTGACGTCATCCCCGCCTTCCTCCAGGTTGTCCCTGGCAGTCTCCCATGAGTCCCCAACTTTACTTGCTGGTAACATAGGATAGGGGTTGCGCTCGTTGCGGGACTTAACCCAACATCTCACGACACGAGCTGACGACAGCCATGCACCACCTGTTTTCTTGTCCCCGAAGGGAAAGCTCTATCTCTAGAGCGTTCAATCAATGTCAAGCCTTGGTAAGGTTCTTCGCGTTGCGTCGAATTAAACCACATACTCCACCGCTTGTGCGGGCCCCCGTCAATTCCTTTGAGTTTCAACCTTGCGGCCGTACTCCCCAGGCGGGGTACTTATTGCGTTAACTCCGGCACAGAAGGGGTCGATACCTCCTACACCTAGTACCCATCGTTTACGGCCAGGACTACCGGGGTATCTAATCCCGTTCGCTACCCTGGCTTTCGCATCTCAGCGTCAGACACAGTCCAGAAAGGCGCCTTCGCCACTGGTGTTCCTCCCAATATCTACGCATTTCACCGCTACACTGGGAATTCCCCTTTCCTCTCCTGCACTCAAGCCTAACAGTTTCCAGCGCCATACGGGGTTGAGCCCCGCATTTTCACGCTCGACTTATTAAGCCGCCTACATGCTCTTTACGCCCAATAATTCCGGACAACGCTCGCCACCTACGTATTACCGCGGCTGCTGGCACGTAGTTAGCCGTGGCTTCCTCGTTTACTACCGTCATTGCAATGCATTGTTCACACACTGCACGTTCGTCATAAACAACAGAGCTTTACAGACCGAAATCCTTCATCACTCACGCGGCGTTGCTCCGTCAGACTTTCGTCCATTGCGGAAGATTCCCCACTGCTGCCTCCCGTAGGAGTTTGGGCCGTGTCTCAGTCCCAATGTGGCCGTTCATCCTCTCAGACCGGCTACTGATCATCGCCTTGGTAGTCCGTTACACTACCAACTAGCTAATCAGACGCAGGCCCATCCTTTAGCGATAGCTTACTTGTAGAGGCCATCTTTCTTCATCCTGCCATGCGGCACGATGATCACATCCGGTATTAGCACTCCTTTCGGAATGTTGTCCCCGTCTAAAGGGCAGGTTACCTACGCGTTACTCACCCGTTCGCCACTAAGAATTCTACCGAAATAAAATTCTCCGTTCGACTTGCATGTGTTAGGCACGCCGCCAGCGTTCGTCCTGAGCCAGGATCAAACTCTCCAATAAAGTTTTATTGAGAAAGCCGATTGGCTCTTTCGATTTGTTGTTAAGAAATTATTTTTTGACTTGGCAAACGCTCCTCTTTCAAGAAACGCTCGCCCGCACATTCGTTTTTGGTTATTGTTCAGTTTTCAAGGTTCTGCCTGCCGTTTTTGACGACTTGTATAGTATATTACATCTTTTCGATGTTGTCAACTACTTTTTTTCATCTTTTTTAACGGCTACTTACAAAAATTCACCCGTGTTTAGGGGTGCACTATTATTTTATTAAATTTCTACAGAAAAAGCAAGCCCTATTTTAAATTTATTTTTGACGCCTGTAAAATCACTTTACAAAATCACGCTTTAAATTATCCACTAAAGTCTGCACATTCCTGCTCATCGTTTCAGAAGCCAAGGTCAGACACACGAATTTACGTCCTGCTTCCTCCTGCGTTTCAATCAGCTCTACTTCGCCGGCAGCTGCCGCCTGTTTTGCAATATGTTCAGAAAGCAGCGCATATCCTAAATCATTTCTAACCGCTTCCTTTACGGCAAAATTAGTATTGAAAATGATCGTCTTAGCCGGCAATACACTATTTTTCTCTAAAAACTCTTCCCACTGCACCCTTGTGCCCGATCCCTGTTCGCGCGTTATCCACGTTACTGTTTCCAGATCCCGGCGCTGCATCTTTTTGGGGCTTCCTATCGGCCCTATCAAAACAAGCCGATCAATATAGAACTCTTCTTTATGGAATTTCTTATCACCGGTTTCTCCTTCAACTAAACCTACATCTATCTTATTGCTTTGCAGCAGTTCGCAAATATGAACAGTATTATCGATCTTCACTTCTATTTCCAACTGCGGATAACGTTTCATAAATCTGCCCAGAAATGCCGGCAGAAAATATTCGCCTATCGTCAGACTGGCTCCTATAGCCAAGCGTCCTTTTATCTCGCTGCCCAGCTCTTTAACCGTAATTTCTGTAAACTGCCATAGACTTTTCATCTGCTTAGCCGCATCATAAACAATCATGCCCGCATAAGTCACGCTAAGCTGTTTTTGTTTTTTAGACCTGCGAATCAACACGGCGTTGAAACACTCTTCTAATCTGCGGATATGCAAACTCACCGTAGGCTGAGAAATATTTAATTTCTGCGCCGCTTTAGTAAAGCTTTGCTGTTCTACAACTTCAATAAAAGTTTTCAGTTCTTCCCACATAGCAACCTCATTATTTTTCTTAATGATAATTATAAAAACAATTCATTTTACTAATCATTATACTTGTATTATGATATTTATACAATGTTTTTAGGCATCAAGTATTTATCTTTTTCTTTTCTAAAAGGGAGGCTTTCTAAAAATGATAAAATCCATTCCAATTCCTACGGCCGGAGTATCTCTTGGTTTAGCGGCACTTGGTAATCTGCTGCAGCCTTATTCTCCGCTGATGAAATATACCTGCGGTATTCTCGCTGCAATCCTTTTGGCAATGCTGCTTATAAAAATACTGCGTTACCCCAAACTTGTCCACGCCGATATGACCGGCAATCCTATTTTAGGCAGTGTTGCTGCCACTTTTTTTATGACTACGATGCAGCTATGTGTCTATATTAAAGATTTCGCGCCTTTTCTCTGCGAAGCAATCTGGCTGGCGGCAGTTGCTGCCCACGCCATTTTAATCATCTGGTTCTCCAAAAATTTTATGCTTAATCTGGAACTGAAAAACGTTTTTCCAACCTTCTTCATTGCGTATGTCGGTATAGTCGTCGCTTCAGTTACCGCCCCCGCTTTCGGATATCTCACATTAGGATATTATATCTTCTGGTTTGGCTTCGTCGCCTATATGCTTTTGCTGGCACTGGTCACCTACCGCTATCTCCATCACCCGATACCTGAAGCTGCCAAGCCACTGATCTGTATCTACACGGCACCTATGAGCCTGAGTCTGGCAGGATACTTTGCAGTAGTTCCCGATAAAAACTTCCTGCTGATTACTGTCATGCAGATAGCTGCTCAAGGGCTGTTCTTCTTTATCCTCAGCCTGATGCCCCGTCTTTTACGTCTGCCGTTCTATCCCAGTTATGCAGCCTTCACCTTCCCATTCGTCATCACTGCCTCTGCCCTGCGTTTATCACTGGATTACTACGCACGGCTCGGTGTTGTTCTGCATGAATTCTTCCAATATTTGTATTATTTTGAATGTATAGTCGCATCCTTCTTTGTTTTTTATGTCACACTGCATTTCTGCTGGTTCTTCTATAAGGAATGGAGGCTTTCCGGCAGCAAGGTATAATAACAGCAGCATTTTAATTCAATCAAGGCAATTTATCTCTTTCCTTTGTGTACGGTAAATTTTAGAACCTTTGACCTCATTACGTTTTCTGATTATAACAATCAAGATTATTCATTTTACTTACAATATCTAGTTGTTTTAAAATTACAGTACACTACATTCTCGGGAAGGAGTTTTACAATGAATTTTTTAAGTAATAAATTACATGGTTTGGCATTATGTTTTGCTATTGCAGTACCAGCTGCATATTTAGGTAAATTGTTCCCTATTATAGGCGCCCCAGTTTTCGCCATTATCCTGGGTCTGCTGATGGCCGGTATCCCCCGCTCAGATATTTTCCAGGGCGGCATCACCTTCACTTCCAAAAAGATCCTGCAATACGCGATTATTTTACTCGGCTTCGGCATGAATCTTTTTGAAATTTTCCGGGTAGGGTCACAATCTCTGCTGATAATTATCTCAACGATCGGCACTGCCTTGGTCGTGTCTTATGCAGTCAGCAGAATAATGAAAATCGATCACGATATCGCAACTTTGGTAGGCGTAGGATCTTCTATCTGCGGCGGCTCGGCAATTGCTGCAGCGGCACCTGTTATCAAAGCGTCAGACGAAGACATTGCCCAGTCGATTTCCGTTATCTTCCTTTTTAACGTTATTGCCGCCTTCCTCTTCCCCACCTTGGGCGCTATACTCGGCTTTAACGATATGGGCTTTGGCATGTGGGCCGGCACGGCAATCAACGATACCTCATCTGTAGTTGCTGCAGGACAAACCTGGGCCAGCGCCAGCGGCAGCGATACCGCGCTGAATTATGCAACTATCGTCAAACTGACCCGTACCTTAGCCATCATTCCTATTTGTCTGGGACTGGCCTATCTTACCTCCAAACGTAAAGCTACAACATCGGAAGTAAAAATCTCCTCTATCTTCCCGATGTTCATCATCTACTTTTTAGGTGCGTCAATCATCAACACCTTTGCTGGTTCCCACTTTGACTTTTTCCAGTTTTTGCCGGCCATCGGTAAATTTATGATTGCCATGGCAATGGCAGCTATAGGTCTCAACACTAATTTAGTCAAACTGATCAAAACCGGCGGCAAACCGATCCTGCTCGGTCTTATCTGCTGGTTCTGCATAGCGGTTGTCAGCCTGGCAATGCAGCATCTGCTTAATATCTGGTAACATCAAACAGCTTCTGCTGCAAGCGGCGGAAGCTGTTTTCATTTTTATTACATTTAATATAAAAGTTTTTTATCACAAATTCGTATAAAAATATGATATAATAGCCGTTAGATAAAAATAGCTTTGTTAGTATAAAGCTGGTTTAAAGGAAAATGATTAAGAGAACCGAGGTTTATGTATGGGAAAAATAATTAAATTTATAATCATCGCCTTCGTTGCGCTTGCTATTTTAGGCGCCGCAGCATTCTGGGGACTTGCAGGTTTCTTCGCACCCAAAGATATGGAAGAATCGCTTATTCCCGATGCCGCTTCGCAGTTTTTTGATATTAACGGCCGCGTCATCTCGACCACGGCTTCGGAAGAACGCCGTCTGCCAGTTGCTTTCGATAAAATACCGAAGCACCTGCAGCAGGCTTTTATCGCTATCGAAGATAACAGATTCTATGAACACGGCGGTATCGACTTCCGTGGTACGGCCCGCGCTTTATGGACAAACCTGCGCGGCGGCGAGGTGCAGGGCGGCAGTACTATTACCCAGCAGCTGGCCAAAAACGCTTTTCTCTCCCAGGAGCGTACCATTACCCGCAAGATAAAAGAAGCTTTTATTGCTAAACAATTGGAAGAACGCTATACCAAAGATGAGATTCTTGATATGTACCTGAACCGTATCTATTTTGGACAAGGAACCTACGGTATCGAAAGTGCTTCTCTCTATTACTTCGGCAAGCATGTTCAGGACATTGATCTGGCAGAAGCCGCTACTCTGGCAGCTATTCCTAAAAGCCCTAACTATTATAATCCTTTTGAAAATCCCAAAGACAGTAAAGCACGTCAGGAAGTCGTTTTAGACCAAATGGCCAAATACGGTTACATTACGGAAGCACAGGCAGCCAAAGCCAAAGCAGAGAAACTGCAGCTGAACAATCACAAAAACCAGCAGAAAGATAACCTTTCCTACTTTATTGATTACTGCAGTCAGCACATTATAGAAGAATTCGGCGCCGATGCGCTTTATAAAGGCGGACTGAAAATCTACACTACTCTGGATCTGGATATGCAGGCAGCCGCTGCCGAATCTTTAAAATATCTGCCTGATTACTACAAAGACGACTATCAGCTTACACAGCCGCAAGTCGCCTTAGTAGCCGTAGACCCTACTAACGGTTATATCAAAGCCATGATCGGCGGACGCGGCCAGGACAAATTCAACCGTGCTGTGCTTGCAGTGCGCCAACCAGGTTCCGCTTTCAAACCCTTCGTTTACCTTACCGCTATGGACAACGGTCTTACCGCTGCCACGGTAGTTGAAGACAAGGAATATGAATTTGCGCCCGGCTGGAAACCGAAAAACTCTGACCTGCAATGGCATGGCAAAGTAAGCCTGAGAACAGCCTTGAAAAAGTCCTACAACATCCCTACCATTCTAGTAGCTCAGCAGGTCGGTCCTGAAAAGGTTTTCCAAATGGCAAAAAACCTTGGTATCACTACACTTATTGAAGACGGACATTATACTGACATCAATCTTTCCATGGCTTTAGGCGGCCTGAGCAAAGGTACTACGCCGCTGGAAATGGCAGCTGCCTATGGCACGATCGGTAACAGCGGCAAATACAACGCTCCAACTGCTATTATCAAAATAGTTGACCGTAACGGTAAAGTTATTTTTGAACATAAGCAGGAAACCAAAACTGTAGTTGATGCTAAAGCCGCTTATCAAACTGTCGATATCATGCGCGACGTCTTTGTTGACGGTACTGCAGGCGGTGCAGGCATAGGCCGCCCGGCAGCCGGTAAAACCGGTACTACCGACGATTATAAGGATGCCTGGTTTGTAGGCTTCACCCCCAATCTGTCGGCTGCCGTATGGATCGGCGATGATAACGGCCGTCCGCTTGATTATATGTATGGCAGCGGCGCACCGCTCAGCATCTGGCATGAATTCATGGTTAACGCTCTTGCAAACGTTCCCGTTGCTAACTTTGTCCGCCCGGCAGGCGTAGTAATACCGCCTGAACCAGATATCAAGAATGATGATAAGGACAAAGATAAAGACAAGGATAAAGATAAGGACAAAGACAAAGATAAAGATAAAAAAGGCGCCACCTCCGTTCCCGGAGAACCGCCTAAACCACCCAGCAAAAAAGACCGTATCCGTGAAAACGTAGGCGACGTTGAACCGCAGAAGCCTAGCATGAAAAAACGTGTTCAGGAAATCTTAGACGGCAGCGAAAATAATACCGGCAACCAAAAACCTGTTGTCAGCAACGTCCCCACTCCACGTCAGCCATGATATCGGCCAATATAAAACCCCCGTACTAAAAAGTACGGGGGTTTTATTATTATCAGCAGCTCAAATTAATCTTTTTCATTCTTTTTTTTAAGCAGTCTGCTTTCTTCACCAATATCTTTCGGATAATAATATTTATGACCTACCAGTTCATCCGGCAGATACTGCTGCTCAACCCAGCCACCTGGGTAATCGTGCGGATACTTATATCCAAGCCCGTGGCCAAACTGCTTAGCACCAGGATAATGCGCATCACGCAAGTGCTTCGGAACTCTGGTATTGATTGACCTGACTTCCTGACGAGCATTGAAAATACCCATATAACAGCTGTTGCTTTTAGGAGCGTTAGCTATATAGCAAACGGCCTGAGCCAAAGGTATCTGAGCTTCAGGCAGCCCGACAAAATGCGCCGCCTGCGCCGCAGCATTTGCTACTACCAAGGCCTGCGGATCAGCGTTGCCTACATCTTCAGCCGCACAGATAACGATCCGGCGCGCAATAAACCTTACGTCCTCTCCACCTTCCAGCATACGGGCCAAATAGTGCAGAGCAGCGTCGGCATCACTGCCGCGCATACTTTTAATAAAAGCCGAAACGATATCGTAATGATAATCACCTTTTTTATCATAGCGCTGCAAAGCATTACCTGCCACGCTGCGCAATACATCCATCGTAATTTCCTTACTGCCGTCCGGCAGCATAAATTCAGCCTGTTCCAGCAAATTAAGAGCCACCCGCGCATCACCACCGGCAAAATCCGCCAAAGCTTCCAAAGCCTCGGCAGTTACAGTAATACCCTCTGATCCATAACCCTTTTCCTTATCTGTCAGCGCACGCTCTAAAATCTTTTTGATACCGTCTGCCGTTAAATGTTCCAGCCGAATAACCTTCATCCTTGACAAAAGCGGTGAATTGATTTCGAAAAAAGGATTTTCAGTAGTCGCACCGATCAAAATGATAGTACCGTTTTCCACATAAGGCAGCAATACGTCCTGCTGAGCTTTATTAAAGCGATGGATCTCGTCGATGAACACGATAGTGCGCCCCATCCCGCCGCGCTGCAGCTCCTGCGCCTTAGCAATCAGCTTTCGCAGCTCAGGTACACCGGATGAAACGGCATTGATAGCAACAAATTCATCCCCTGTCATATGGGCAATGACCTGTGCCAAAGTTGTTTTACCAGTACCCGGCGGTCCGTAAAACAACACCGACTGCAACTGATCCTTTTCGATCATTCGGCGCAGAGGACTGCGCTCGCCTACTGCAGTTTCCTGCCCGACAAAATCGCTGAGCCTTGTAGGCCGCATCCGATCAGCCAAAGGTTTTTTCTGCGGCTGTGCAAACAAACTATCCATCATCCACCTCCAGGATCTGATAAAAATACCGGCTCTAAAGGCCGGTTAGCTATTTTCTGCAATAATCTGACGTACGATATACGATGCCATCAGCAATCCTGCCGACGCCGGAACAAATACCATGCTTCCCGGAACCTCGCCTGCTTCAGCACGCTGTACCGGTTCTTTGGAATAAACTACAGTTACACCTTTTTTGACACCTGCCGCACGCAGCTGTTTCCTTACCGACCTTGCCAGCGGGCAGACAGAAGTACCGCTGATGTCCTCCACTGTAAGATACGTCGGATCCAGCTTATTGCCTGTACCCATCGAAGAAATGACAGGAATATCGCGCTGCACACATTCTAATAAAAGATCGACCTTTGACGGCGTCGAATCGATCGCATCGGCGATAAAAGTAAAGCTGCCGGAAAAAAACTCGGCAAAAGCGCCAGGTTCATAAAATTTACTGACCGTTTCTATTTCACAATCCGGATTGATATCCAGCAATCTTTGTCTGACAACCTCGGTTTTGAACCTGCCGAAGGTACTGGTAAGCGCCGGTAACTGACGGTTGATATTACTTGCCGCCACTTTATCGGCATCTATTAATAATAAATGACCTACCCCGCTGCGGCATAATGACTCGGCAATATATGAACCCACGCCGCCTAACCCAACGACTGCAATACGGGCCTGCCCTAAAACAGGCAGCTTGTCTTTACCGATAACCATCGCAACACGTGACAGATCCATTTTTACCCCCAAAAATATTTTGCCCCACAATGCCGTCCAGCCTCATGTTTTGAACCTGCAAGTGCAGGTGGGTGCCTTCCCGCCAGTCGCAAAAGTCCCCTCAAGGGGGCAGTTTTTTAAAAGGCGGAGCTCAGTCAGGCTCCCTAGGTAAGAGTGTTGGCTCAAAACTAAGAGGTACACGTAACGAACATCGCAGGGTAAAAAGCGTTTTTAATGCAGTAAGAGCATTTCTTACTACATCTATACTATACCAAAATTTGTTTAAAATCACAAGGTATAAAGCGGTTTTCTCTGTTTTTAAAGAGATATTTTTTCTTTTTTTCACAACCGGTTCGTCTTTAAGTAAAACACTTTTACCAGAATCAGTTTACTATAAAAAAGGACTGCCGCAGCAGTCCTTTTTTACAGAGTCTGACTCTTATTATTTGTCTTTTTTGACTAATGTTGCACGGATATGCAATTCACGCAGCTGTTTCTCGTCAACATCGTTCGGAGCCTGAGTCATCAGACAGCTTGCACTCTGTGTTTTCGGGAAAGCAATAACGTCGCGGATAGAATCACGTTTAGCCATAATCATGATCAGACGGTCAAGACCAAAGGCCAAACCGCCGTGCGGAGGAGCACCATATTCAAAAGCATCCATCATAAAGCCGAATTTCTCTTTTGCCTGCTCTTCGGTAAGACCGATAGCCTTGAAAACTTCGTTTTGGACATCACGACGATGGATACGGATGGAACCGCCGCCTATTTCTGTACCATTAAGTACCATATCGTAAGCTTTGGCATATACTTTACCAGGATCGGTAGCCAGCATAGCAAGATCTTCGTTACGTGGAGCCGTAAACGGATGATGCATTGCCACATAGCGTTTTTCTTCATCGTTATATTCAAACATCGGGAAATCTACGACCCAGGCAAATGCCAGCATATCTTCGTCGATCAGTTCGCGGCGTTTAGCCATTTCCAGACGCAGAGCACCTAAAGCCTGAGCAACTACAGCCGGTTTATCAGCAACGAACAAAATCAGATCGCCCGGTTCAGCCGCTGCAGTTTTCAGGATATTTGCCAAATGTGCTTCACTGAAGAATTTAGCGATTGGCGATTTGACACTGCCATCTTCCTGAATCTGCATCCAAGCCAGACCTTTGGCACCATAAATACCAACGAATTCAACCAGACCGTCCAGCTCACGACGCGGGATAGCGGCATAGCCTTTAACGTTGATCGCTTTAACGACACCGCCGTCTTCTACGATAGCATTGAACACTTTAAAGTCAGAATCTTTAACTGCTTCAGACATATTGACAAGTTCCATACCAAAACGCAGGTCCGGCTTATCGCTGCCAAAACGGTCCATAGCTTCGTCCCAGGTCAAACGCTGCATCGGCAGCTGGATCTTTTTACCCATAGCGCCTTCAAATACATACGCCATCAGGCCTTCCATCATTTCCATAATATCCTCAGCGTCTACGAAAGACATTTCAATATCCAACTGAGTAAATTCCGGCTGACGGTCAGCACGCAGATCTTCATCGCGGAAGCAGCGTGCGATCTGGAAATAACGCTCCATACCGGCAACCATCAAGATCTGTTTAAAAATCTGCGGTGATTGCGGTAAAGCATAGAATTTACCAGGGTTGACGCGGCTCGGCACCAGATAGTCACGCGCGCCTTCAGGAGTGCTTTTAGTCAGCATCGGCGTTTCGATTTCACAGAAACCGTTTTTATCCATATAATCACGCATCAATTTAGTAACTTTATGACGCAAAATCAAATTCTTCTGCATTTCCGGACGGCGCAAATCCAAATAACGGTATTTCAAGCGCAGGTTCTCATCCGTATCGATATCGTCCTGAATATAAAACGGCGGAGTTTTAGCAGCATTGAGTACTTCCAAATCAGCGGCAACCACTTCGATCTCGCCGGTAGCAAGATTCGGGTTAACGGTAGCTGCATCGCGAAGACGCACTTTACCTGCTACTTTGATAACGTATTCGCTGCGAATAGCTTCAGCAGTCGTAAAGCTATTGCCTGCATCGTCAGGGTCAACGACAATTTGAACGATACCGCTGCGATCGCGCAGATCGACGAAAATCAACCCGCCGTGATCGCGACGTTTGGCAACCCAACCGCATAAAACTACTTGTTCGCCTGCTGCCTCTTTAGTCAGCAAACCGCAGCTATGACTGCGTTTTAAAGAATCACTCATGACTTTGCACCTCTGTTTTTAAAATTGATGTAATATCTTGGATAGGGATCTCAGTCTGCTCGCTGGTCGACATATTTCTTAATACGGCACAACCGCGCGCTACCTCGTCTTCACCTAAAATCAACACATATTTGGCAGCCAATCTGTTAGCCTGCTTCATCTGGGCTTTCATACTGCGGCCCAAAAAGTCAAATTCCACCTTCAGCCCTTCACGGCGCAAAGCGATCGCTTCCCTAAAAGCCAGCGTAAAGTTTGCACTGCCCGGGCAAACTACAAAGACATCTATACTGTTATCGAACTGCGGCAGCAGATTCTGGCTTTCGATTGCCAGCAGCACACGCTCCATACCCATCGCAAATCCAATACCCGGTGTTGCCGGACCGCCGATCTCCTCGATCAGGCCGTCATAACGGCCACCGCCGCAGACAGCGCTTTGCGCTCCCAGGGGAGCATATTGGATCTCAAAGGCAGTCTTAGTATAGTAATCAAGGCCGCGCACCAGATTATGGTCGACTACATAATCGACTCCGGCAGCGGTCAGAAGCTCTTTCAAGCCTTCAAAATGTGCTTTGCATTCCTCGCACAGACATTCCTCCAGGCTTGGCGCACCAGCAGCCAGCTCCTGATCGTTCGGATTTTTGCAGTCCAGTAAACGTAATGGATTGCGGTCGAAACGTGACTGACAATCCTTGCACATCTCGCCAAGATGCGGCCGGAAATATTCCTGCAGCTTCTCTCTGTGCAGTGGTCTGCATTTCGGGCAGCCGACAGAATTTACTTTCAGCTTCAAATCTTTTAAACCCAAAGTCTGCAAAATCTGTACCGCCAGTAAAATGATCTCGGCATCGATATTAGGCCCCTCTACGCCCAGCGCTTCCACGCCAAACTGATGGAACTGCCGGTAACGCCCGGCCTGCGGCCTGTCGTACCTGAACATCGGCCCGATATAAAACAGCTTTGTCGGCGCCGGATCGGCATACATTTTATTTTCTACATACGACCGGACGGCAGAAGCCGTATTTTCGGGGCGCAGCGTCAGACTGCGTTCACCTCGGTCAGTAAAAGTGTACATTTCTTTTTCAACAACGTCTGTCGTTTCACCGATACCGCGCAAAAACAGCTCGGTATGCTCAAAAACAGGCGTCCTGATTTCCAGATAACCATATTGGGCACAAATCTCACGCATAGTGCGTTCCAGATAACGCCATGCTTCCACATCGCGCGGCAGGATATCTTTCGTGCCTCTCGGTGCTGTGGTCAACACATCTATTCCTCCTCATCCGCAAAAAGCAGGCTGCGTTTATGCGCCAGCTGCGGCAGATTACCCGTATATGTCCCGATATCTTTGGGCATATTGAGCTTTTTAAGATGATGCCCGTCTGCCTGCGGCACTTTAGTCGCAGACGCCGGCCCGATTCCAAGCACAACGTGACGCTCTTCCATCATCTGAATATTATAAAGGCTGGCACTGCCTGAAGCAGCATAGCCTATATTAGCAAGATTACCCAGCATGTAATGCTGGCGGTATAAATAATAAGGCAGCATCCCCATTGCTGCAGCAGTTTCGCCGCCGTAAGCTACAAGCGCCTCTGCATCCTCAGCCGTCAGACTGCTGAACTGCGCACCAAATATCGGGGCGCTTTTTTTGAGCGTTAAGGTATGCACTGTCAGATTATCAGGAGCCAAAGCCCTGATGCCGTCAAGCGAAGCCCGCACATCATCAGCCGTTTCCCCAGGCAACCCGATGATCAGATCGGTATTGACAGTTTTGATGCCGCTGTGCCGTACCAGGTCATAGGACCGATAAAAATCCTGCACCGTATGACTGCGGCCAATTGCTTTTAAAGTTTTGTCGTGCAAAGTCTGCGGATTGACGCTGATCCTGTTCACTCCGCAGGCTTCCATAACTTTCAGCTTTTCGGCACTGAAACAATCAGGCCGTCCTGCTTCCACTGTAAACTCGCGCACCCCAGGCAAAAGCAAATGCCGCGCCGTCAGCGCGATGAGCCGTGCAAACGCCGTTTCACTAAGGCTGGTCGGCGTGCCGCCGCCAATGTAAACAGCAGTAACATTTAGGCTATACATACTTAATAATTGTACCACAGTAAGCATATCTTGTTCAATGAAATTTAAAAACTTTTGCTGTAATTCTTCCTCAAGCGGCACAATTCCCGATGGAAAAGAACAATAAGAACAGCGCGTAGGGCAAAAAGGAATACCGATATAAATGCCGACCTGCTTTTCCGCAGCCGGTAAAAGCTGTCTTTGCCGCAGGCAAATCTCTGTCAGCAGCTGCGCCTGTCCGTGAGGCAGCAGGTAATGACGCTCCAGATACTGCGGAAGCTCGTCACAACTTAACCCGCTGTCTAAAAGCTTATGGGCAAGTTTTCCCGGACGTACGCCTGTCAAAATTCCCCACGGCATCACCAGACTGCACCTCACAGCCTGTCTCAGCACATCAAGCACCGCCAGCTTAGCGCAGCGCACCCATTCGCCCCGTACATCCTGTAAAATTGTAAATGGCCTGCTTACTCTTCTGGTGCCGTCTTCCGTCTGCAAAATCGCCACGCAGCCATCAGCTTCCTGCACGATTTTAAGCACATCAGTACTGTCAGACTGCGGTAAAATGTCAAAGAACGCGGCCATCTCAGCGACAGGCCGCGTTAAATCATAAGGTAAATTCTGCTCTAATCTATAATCACTAATCATCATCGTTTTTACTGCTCAGTTTCTGTTGGCCGAGGTTCGTCAGAACTATGCCATAATTCTTTATACAAGACCCGGTATACAGCAGCCACCGGCACGGCAAAGAGCATACCCAAAATACCGTACAGCTTGGCACCGATCAGAAGGCTCAAAATCAAAACTACGGGATGCAGGTCGATTTTGCTGCCCATGATCCGGGGCATCAGGATATTGCCGTCGATCTGATAAAAGACCAGATAAAACAGCGCTACCGAAAAAGCCGAAGAAGTATTTTGCGAATACGCGATAAATACCGCCGGCACAGCACCCATCAAGGGACCAACCACCGGCACAGTCTCGGCCATGACCGCCAGGAAACCAAAAACCAGCGGAAACTGGATCCCCAGTATCGCCACGCCCACAGTAATACACGCACCCGCGATCAGGCTCAGTTTACCAAGCCCTTGGATATATGCGCTCAGCGTTCTGCCGATCTCATCCAAAATATGCGCCACCTTCGGCTGCGTATCATAAGTAAACAAATTGATCATCATCAGACGCAGCTCACGCCAGTCCTTCAGAAAGTAAAAAGCTAAAAACGGAACGACGATCAAACCAACCAGATTGGCAATAATGTCCATCGTCGATTTAAACAAATTCCGGAGAATACCTCCCATAAAACCCATAACCCAGGTCATCGCATCGTCGATCAAAGTTTCAAAATTGTATGGCAGCCGTGGATACTGTGACGGATCCTTCAGTAACCAGTCCATATTAGTAGACTCGACTTTTGTCGTATAATCAGGCAGCTTCGCCACCAGATCATTGATCTGCCCGAACAAAGGCAGCAAAATAAAAGTAACGGCAAAAAACATAAACATGCCAAAAGCCATAAAGGCCAGGATGATCGCCACCACACGCGACAAATGGATAGTACCCTGTCCCACGGTGATCTTGGAAAACATATTCGACACCGGGTACAGGGCAAACGCCAGACCTATCGCTAAAAGAATAGGGAACAGAAACGTAGCGAGCTCGTATAAAATAAAGGATACGCCCGCCGCTACTGCCAATTTAAAAGTTGTACTGTTTCTCAGCAGCTTGATACTTTTGATCATTTTTTTGCTTACTTATTGCAGAAACGGATTTCTGCGCCTCTCCCATCCCACTGTAGTTGCAGGTCCATGTCCCGGCAAAAGCTTTGTTTCGTCAGGCAAAACCAGGATTTTATCTTTGATAGAATTCAAAATCTGTTTGTAAGAACCACCCGGCAGATCAGTACGGCCGATAGACTCGGCAAACACCGTATCACCGCAGAACACCACATCACCGCAGACAAGGCAAACGCCGCCGCGGGTATGACCGGGAGTTGCCAGCACTTTAAAATCAAGTCCGGCTTCGGTAACAGTTTCCCCATCCTTAAAAATTTTATCAGCAGGCGCAAAAGCTGCGTCCATACCCATATATGCCGAAAGATTGCTGGTCGCCTTCGTCAGCATCTCCGCATCTTCCTCACTGATATAAACTCTGGCTCCGGTAGCCTTACGCACCTCGTCCAGACCCATGATATGGTCGCTGTGACCATGTGTGACAAAAATCGCATCAATAGTGATACCTTCTTTTTGGATCGCGGCAACGATCCTGTCGCCGTCTCCGCCCGGATCAACAACAACACCGTGACCGGTAGCTTCGTTGACCGCTATATAGCAGTTAGTACCAAGCATACCAACTTCCATTTTTAAAACCTTCATGTCGAACCTCCTAAAAATTCTTTTTACTGTCTAATAAAATCGTTACCGGGCCATTATTTACAAGGCTCACAAGCATATGCGCCTGAAACTTCCCGGTGCCGACGCTAAGCCCCTTCGCCCGTGCACCGGCCACAAATTTTTCATAATAAGCATTGGCCATTTCAGCACCCGCCGCCTTATCAAATGACGGCCGTTTACCCTTGCGGCAATCGCCGTACAAAGTAAACTGTGAAACTACTAGAAGCCCGCCGCCCACATCTGCTACCGACAGGTTCATTTTTTCCTGTTCGTCCTCAAAAATGCGCAGACCAGCTACCTTATCAAGCAAATACTCCAAATCCCTGTCTGTATCTTCCTTCTCGACCCCAAGCAGTACTAAAAGGCCCTTGCCAACACTGCCTACCATGGCGCCTTCTACCTCGACAGCAGCGCTGTCTACACGCTGTACAACTGCTCTCACGTCAGCCTCCCTGTCCGTTGGAAATCATTCTTTCCACACTGTAAACGCCTTTCATGCGTTTTATTTTATTCATAATATTATCCAGCTGTTCCAGATTACTGATATCAATACCCATACTGATATTCGCCATCTTATGCTTATCGATACGGCAATTCAGCGCATTGATATTCAGCTTCGATTCGCTCATCACCATCATAATATCAGCCATCATACCGGGCCTGTCGCCGGCAGAAATAATGATATTGACCTTATACAGAGAATCTGTCGCAATATCCCAGGCTACCTCTATCAAACGGTTCTGCTCCTCAGGATTATTGCTCATTACATTGGGGCAGTCCCTGCGATGCACCGAAATACCGCTGCCGCGAGTGATATACCCGATAACCGGATCGCCCGGGATCGGATTACAGCAGCGCGCCAGTTTGACCATAATGCCCTCTTCGCCCTTGACTAAAATGCCATGACTGGACTTAGCCTTAGAACGGCGCGGCTTCAACTCGGCCAGCAGCTGCGACAGGTCTTTCGTTGTCGTCAGCTTCTGCTCTTTCTTATACAGCTCTACCAGCTTAGACATCACACTGTTGAGCGTGATCCCGCCATAACCGATAGTCGCCATCAAATTTTCTTCGTTCTCTAAACGCAGCTGGGCGCTGACGTCCTTCAGTTTATCACTTTTCAGCAAAATCTTGGTGTCATAACCCAGACGTTTGCATTCCTTTTCCAGCATTTCGCGGCCTTTGATGATATTCTCCTCACGCCGCTCCTTCTTGAACCAGGATTTGATCTTGTTACGGCTGTCAGAAGAACCGACGATATTCAGCCAGTCACGGCTGGGGCCTGCTGCCTGCTTCGAGGTAATGACCTCGACGATATCGCCGTTGCTGAGCTTATAATCAAGCGGTACGATACGTCCGTTTACCTTAGCGCCGACGCAGCGGTTGCCGACATCCGTATGGATACGGTACGCAAAATCGATCGGCACAGCGCCTACCGGCAAATCAATAACGTCGCCGCGCGGCGTAAATACAAACACCTCATCGGCAAAAACATCCATCTTTACCGTATTCACGAAATCACGTGAATCACTCATATCCTGATGCCATTCCAGCAGCTGACGCAGCCATGACAGCTTGGCATCAAAAGTTTTATCACCGCCGGCAGACGGAGCAGGCTTGCTGCCGCCGCTTTCCTTATAACGCCAATGGGCCGCGATACCATATTCAGAAATGCGGTGCATCTCAAAAGTCCTGATCTGGATCTCCAGCGGCTGCCCGTTGCCATACAGCACCGTAGTATGCAGCGACTGGTACATATTCGACTTCGGTACAGCAACATAATCCTTAAAGCGCCCAGGTATAGGACGCCACATGCTGTGCACAACGCCCAGAGTGCCGTAGCAGTCCTTAACGCTGTCTACCAGCACACGGATCGCCAGCAGATCATAAATCTCACTCAGTTCCTTATGGTCGCGCAGCATCTTTTTATGGATACTGTAAAAATTCTTGGGCCGCCCCTGGATCTCGCACGTAATATTCATCGAATCAAGATGCTCTTTGATCTCACCCATAGCAGAATGGACCATTGCCTCACGCTCGCGGCGTTTGACCTTGACCTGCTCGACCAGATCATAATAGATCTCCGGCTCCATATAACGGAACGCCAGATCCTCCAGCTCCCACTTAATGGTATAAATACCCAAACGGTGAGCCAAAGGCGCATAGATCTCCATCGTTTCGCGCGAAATAGACTGCTGCTTATGCACCGGCATAAATTTCATCGTCCGCATATTATGCAGCCTGTCGGCCAGTTTTATCATAACTACGCGGATATCCTTGGCCATCGCCAGAAACATCTTACGGTAGTTTTCGATCTGCTGCTCTTCCTTGGAAATATACTCGATCTTGCCTAACTTCGTAACGCCGTCCACCAGATCGGCTACCTTCTGCCCGAAGCTCTCTTTCAGGGAATCCAGGCTGATATCAGTATCTTCCACCACATCATGCAAAAAAGCTGCCGCCAAGGTCAGTTCGTCCAGCTGGAGCTGCGATAAGATCGTAGCTACCCCAAGCGGATGAATGATATAAGGCTCGCCCGACTTGCGGCGCTGGCTGGCATGAGCCTCAGCAGCCACGTCATAAGCCTTACGTACAAACTCCACCTGTTCCTTATTCAAATAGCTTTCGATCGTCGCAAAAAAATCCTCCACACAAACAACATTTCCTGTTTCAGGCATCTTAGCACTTCCTTATTTATTGAATCTGTTTCCCTGCCACAGCCCAATGATCTCCTCCGGACTGATCTGTATATTTCTCTGACAGCTTGCAAAAGCCGCCCGTCCCTCTTCCTGCAATCCCCTGAACGTCGGCGAATTCTGCAAATCATTTTTCTGCAAACTACCAAAACTGATCTTACCATGCTCATCACGGATAAAATCCAGCTCCTCAAACACCTTCAAGGCCTCCTCCGAAATATCGGTGGCCGACCGGAGCAAATCAGCCCTGTCGATAACGGCCTGCTGACGCAGCGTACAGGCCAGTTCCTTATAAGCGTGTACCAGCCGGCTTCGTCCCGGATAAAGCTTTTCCAGCTCTGCGCACAATTTATCAGCCTCAGCCCTGGTATATAAAAGCAGCAGCCGTTTACCGCTTCTATCAGGCACAGGCAAAGCGCCGTTTATAAATATCTCCCGCTGCGGGAAATCATAAAAAATAATATTCTCTGCCGTCGCCTCGGCCTGCTCGCCATAAGCAAGCACCTGCACGTCCGGCATCATACTTACAGATCCCGGCGCAAAGTCGGTGTTATTTACATATATTACTGTTTTTTTGCTTGTTTGTAAAATATTTTTCAGTACGGTTTCCTTGCTGACATTGCAGTTACGATAATCATAGACCTGCAGCGCCTGGTCAAAATCAACCACCTGCAGATTCACGCTTTCCTTATCCTTCCAGACGTTCAGCTTCGGCATAAACGCCAGATCGACAACCGCGTTATTATACAGGCAGGCCAAATCAGCCGCACCGTTCCACATAATACTGTGATAATTGTACTTGCCGTAATCGGTATAAAAACGCAGATGGTTATTATCACGTCCGAAAGCCTTGGGATAATGCACCACCGCATCCTTAAAGGCAAACAACGGCGGCTGATTATCACAGCCCAGCGGTTCCAGCATCGCCAGTTCCCTGACCAGCTGCAGCGAAACCTCCTCGTTTTTATCCAGCAGACACTCTATCTTCAGGCGCGGCTGATAATCAGCAGGTTCCAACCGCCCCCTGACCACACCCAGAAAACGCTTTTTAAAAGACTCTACCCTGGCCGCGCGCAGCGTCAGACCAGCCGCCTGATGATGACCGCCAAACTGCAGCAGCAATTCGCTGCACTCGTTCAAAGCACTGTACAGATCCAGGGCCGGGATACTGCGGCAGCTGCCTTTAGCAGCCTCGCCGTCAATACTGATCAAAATCGTCGGCAAATGATATTTATCCACCAGCCTTGAAGCCACGATACCGATCACGCCGGCATGCCAGCCCTCTTTAGCCAGCACGATCGCCGTTTCGATCCGCTCCTGCTGTGCCAGCATCGCTTCAGCCTCAATAAATATCTTGCGGCTGATCTCCTGACGCAAAGCATTTTCAGCATTCAGCTGTTCGGCAACCATATCTGCTTTAGCAGCATCGTCAGTAACCAAAAGCTCTACTGCCGACTGAGCGTGCTCCAAACGGCCTACAGCGTTCAGCCGCGGCGCCAGAATAAAGCCGATGTTCTCAGCCGAAATATTCTGCTGCGGACAGCCACTATGTTCAATAAGCTTCTGTAAGCCTACGATCCCGGTATTTTCCATCGCCGCCAGCCCCAGCTTCACCAGCGCGCGGTTTTCGCCGCGCAGCGGCACGATATCGGCTACCGTGCCCAAAGCCACAAGCTCGGTCAGCTCCGACCATAAGGGCTCCGTCAAATGCTGCATCTGATGCAGCGCCTGACACAGCTTAAAAGCCACGCCCACGCCGGAAAGATACTTAAACGGATATCTGCAGTCGCGCTGATGCGGATTAACGATCGCGTAAGCCGCCGGCAAAACATCCGGCGGCGTGTGATGATCGGTAATGATGATCTCCAGCCCTGCCGGGGCAGCAGCCACCTCGTCTACGCCGCTGATACCGCAGTCAACTGTCACCAAAAGCGTCGTACCTGCTTCGGCCAAAGCCGCCAGCGCTTCGTTGTTCAGTCCGTAGCCTTCATTTTTTCTTTTGGGGATATACGTGTTGACCTTGGCGCCAAGCCCCTGCAAATACAAATACAGCAATGAACTGGCGCTGATACCGTCAACGTCATAATCGCCATAAACAGTGATCTGTTCACCGTTTTTTACAGCCTCTAAAATACGCTCGGCGGCCTTCTGCATATCCTTCATCAGCAAAGGCTCATGAAACGGCTGCTCGCTGCCGAACAAAAATTCTCTGATCTCTTCTTTTTCCCTGATGCCCCGGTTCAGCAACACGCTGACCACCACAGGCGAAACCCCCAGATCGGCAGCTATGCCTGCAGCATATTCTCTGTCACACTTCTGCAACTGCCAAATCTTTCGTTTCCTCATTCGTCTGCCGCCGTTACTGCCGGTTCAGCCTTAGCAGCAGCTTCTTTATGTAATTTCTGCGTATGCATCAGCATCGCAACCTCCTCACGCAGCTTGGCATTATCCTTTTGCAGGGCCGCCATCTCTTCGCGGGTCTTTTTATCTTGCAGATAATGCTTCGCCTTCATCATCAGGGTAAAAAACAAGGTTGCCAAAGCACCCAGCAGGGCCGAACCCAGAATAACGATCACTAAATTCGTCTGCATCGTCCATACAGCAAAATTAAGCGACACGCTAACAGCATTCTGCACTGCAAACACAGCCACAATAACACTGATAAATAAAGTAAAAAACAAATATGGCATTTTCTTCAGCTCCTAACCTCTACAAATTTTTATAACAGTAATTATTCGAGAATTTACCTCAAAATCCCTGCTTTTTCCTTCAATATTAAATAAAAAAAGTAATAATCATACATTTTATATCAAACTTTACTAAATAAAAAACGCCTACTGCCGAAGCAGTAAGCGCTTAATTCTGTTATCAAAGCTGTGTACATCACAGTTTCAGTGCCGTCTCCACCGCTTTTTTCATATCGGCAGATTCGATCACTTCCTGATGCAGGATCGGCATTTTCTCCATCGCCAGCATTGGCTCCGGTATAGGCAAGCCGCTCAGAGCATGCAGCTTACGCAAACCGTCAAACGGCTCCAGTTTAGCGTCCTCCTCACTGCCTGCAGCTTCCAGCACCACATCACTGAATTTATACGGACTGGCCGTAGAAAGCACGATACAATATGTATCATCGCTGGATACCAGGCGATACTTTTCGCAGGCCCGCCAGGCTACCGCAGTATGCGGGTCCATCAAATATTCATTATCATTGAAAACGCGCCCGATGGTTTCCTTCGTTTCCAGCTCATCGACCCAGGCTCCAAAGAATTCTTCCAGAATCCTGTTGTTGACCTTTTCTCCGACATTATAAGTTCCATTGGCCGTCAGCTGCTGCATCCATTCCGACACCTTTGCGGCATCGTCTTCAGTAATGCTGTACAACAAACGCTCCAAATTGCTTGAAACCAGAATATCCATCGACGGCGAAACAGTTTTATAAAACTCGCGGCGTCTGTCATAAATACCGGTATTGATAAAATCGCTCAGAACATTATTGCTGTTGGAAGCGCAGATAAACTTTGCCACCGGCAGCCCCATAAGCTTGGCATAATAGCCGGCCAGGATATCACCGAAATTGCCGGTCGGCACCGCAAAATTGATCTTTTCACCCGCTTTGATACGGCCATTGGCCACAGCATCGCTGTAAGCGCTGAAATAATACACGATCTGCGGTACCAGACGCCCCCAGTTGATCGAATTGGCCGAACTGAACACATAGCCCTTTCTCTGCAGCTCCTCTTCCAGCGCAGTATCGCCAAAAAGCTCTTTGACGCCGCGCTGAGCATCGTCAAAATTGCCCTGGATGCCGATAACGCGTACGTTATCACCGGCCTGCGTCAGCATCTGGCGTTTCTGGATCGCGCTTACGCCGTCTTCAGGATAGAAAACGATGATCTCGGTATCCTTTACATTAGCAAAGCCTTCCAATGCCGCCTTGCCGGTATCGCCTGAAGTAGCCACCAAAATAACCACTTTATTGCTCTCGCCTGTCTTGGCTATCGCTTTCGTCAAAAGATGCGGCAGGATCTGCAGCGCCATATCCTTAAAGGCCGAAGTCGGGCCATGCCATAACTCCAGCACATCCGTACTTTCATTCACCTTACGCAAAGGCACAGGTTCAGCGCCGAATTTAATCTGCGAATAAGCAGCATCGGCACATTCAAATAATTCTTCTTTAGTATAATCGGTCAAAAACAGCGATAAAATCGCCACAGCCCGTTCTTTATAAGTCATACTGCGCATGGACACAATCTCGCCCAGCGAAAGTTCCGGGAATTTCTGCGGTACGAACAGACCGCCGTCGTCAGCCAGACCACGGGTAATAGCATGCGCCGAGCATACCAGGTCAGTTTTGCCGCGGGTACTTACAAATAACATTGCAGGAACCTCACTTTCATTAATTCACTACGGAGAAATCATACCACATTTGTATTTTCCAAACAAGTATTTTCTATGTATTTAGAAAGTCAAAGACGCCACAACAGCCCGTGTTGCCTGCTGTAAATCAGCCGGAGCTGCTACGATCTGCATACCGCGCACACCGGCGCTGACAGCTATTTCGTCCCAGCTGTTGCTGCTGGCATCCATATATACAGGATAATTCTTTTTAGCCCCCAATGGCGAACAGCCGCCGCGAATATAACCAGTCAGCGGCAGTACCTCTTTTAATGGCACCAGCTCGGCCCGCTTATTACCGCTGGCTTTAGCCAAAGCCTTCAGGTCCAGCTCGCCGTCACCCGGTATACAGGCAAAAATAACTCCTGTTTTATCACCGCGCACTACCAGCGTTTTAAAAACCCGGGCTGCTGGCATTCCAACCTCGGCCGCTACATGCACAGCGTCCAGATGCTCCTCGTCCACAGTATATTCCATCAGGCGGTACGCGATCTTCAGTTCATCAAGCCTGCGCGCCGCATTGGTTTTTTTCTGTTTCATAACTTCCTGCCTCCTCTGGAAGTGGCATAACCGCCTTCCTTCTGCTATAATAACATCATAGGTTTTTAAACGCAAATACAAAAAGCTTTCAGCAAACTTTAAAAGAGGTGTACTGTGGCACTTAAAATAGCCTGCGGGCAAATAGAAATCATTGCCGGGCGACCGGACCTCAACACTAAAAAGATCCTGCACCATATGGATATGGCCTGCCAAAACGGCATCGACATCCTGCTGCTGCCAGAGCTGGCAGTACCGGGCTACTTTTTAGGCGACCTGTGGGAGCAAACAGCCTTCATCGAAGACTGCGCCGCTTACGGCGACGAGATCATCGCCGCTACGGAAAACTGCGGCGAGCTGTGCGTCATCTTCGGCAATATCGCCGTCGATAACAGCAAACGCAATGAAGACGGACGCGCCCGCAAATACAACGCCGCCTTTGCCGCGCAGCACGGCAAGCTGCTGACTAACGGCACCCTGCCCTATGATTTTATCGTAAAAAATGCCCTGCCCAACTACCGCGAATTTGATGACAACCGTCATTTTTACGGCTTACGGCAGCTGGCTCTGGAACTGGATAAACAGGTTTCCGGGCTGCACCAGCCGCTCACTGTCACCGCCCACGGCGAAACCGTCAAACTGGGCCTGATGCTGTGCGAAGACGGCTGGACCGAAAACTACTTTTTAGATGTGCCTCAGCTGCTGGCGCAGCATGGCGCCGAACTTTTATGCAACATCTCCTGCTCCCCCTTCAGCATCAACAAAAACAGCAAACGGCACCGGCTTTTCGGCAGCGCCGCGCAAAAAGCCGGCATCCCGCTCATCTACTGCAATAATGTAGGGATCCAGAACAACGGCAAAAACATCTTCACCTTTGACGGCTGCAGCTGTGTTTACGGCTCCGACGGCTGGCTGCTCACCGATGCGCCCATGTATGCAGAAGCAACGCTCTGCGCCGGCTGGGACAGCAAAGCCAAAGCTATCGACACCAGCGGCATCACCTCTGATCCCCGCAGTGAGATCGATGAGGTTTATCATAGCCTCCGCTATGGCTGCCAGCGTTTCCTTGAACAGGCAGGCATCGGCAAAATGACCATCGGACTTTCCGGCGGTATCGACAGTGCCGTCACCGCCGCCCTGTTTGTCGACATCCTGGGTCCTGACAACGTTCTGCTGGTCAATATGCCCAGCCGCTACAACTCGCCCATGACACAGACGATCGCCGAACAGACAGCTCAGTCACTGGGGGCCAACTATACCGTTATCCCTATCACCGAAAGCTGCCTGCATACCAGCGAACAGCTTACACAGACACCTATCCACAGTTATCATCAGCACCGAGATTTTCAACTTACAATCTCGCCGCTGATTTACGAAAATATTCAATCACGCGACCGCGGCTCCCGCGTCGTAGCAGGCCTGGCTGCTGCCTTTGGCGGCGCCTTCTCCTGCAACTCCAATAAAACCGAGCTCACCGTCGGCTACGCCACCTTTTACGGCGACATCTGCGGCGCTCTGGCGCCTATCGGCGACCTGTGGAAGCACCATGTTTACGAACTGGGACGCTACCTGAACGACAAAGTATTTCAGCGTCAGGTACTGCCGGAAGCGATCTTCACGATCCGTCCCAGCGCCGAACTTTCCTCCGAACAGACAGTAGGCACCGGCGGCGACCCGCTGGTCTATCCCTATCACGATAAACTGTTCCGCAGCTTTCTCGAACAGTGGCGCAAAACATCGCCTGTCGAGATCCTGCTCTGGTACAGCGAAGGGACACTGGCGGAACATCTTGGCTGTGAAGCAGACATCATCAGCGAAGCCTTCCCGGACGCACGCAGTTTTATCGCCGATCTGGAACACTGGTGGAAACTGATGCACACACTGGCAGTTGCCAAACGTATCCAGGCGCCTCCCATTGTCAGCATCACCCGGCGCGCTTATGGCTACGACCACCGCGAAGCACAGCTCACACCTTACTTCCCGCGCGAATACCACCGCTTGAAAGCGCAGCTTTTAAACGACTGATCCAGCATAAATAAAAGACCGTTCAGGTTAAACCTGAACGGTCTTTTCATTTCTCACTGCCATAACCTTTACAACGGTCCTCCCTGGCTGCTGATCACCGCTACACCAGCCATTTATACAGGGTAGCAAACAAGACCTCCAAATTGATCGGTTTCGTGATATGGTCGTTCATACCGGCATTTTTCGCCTTGCCGACATCAGTAACAAATGCGTTTGCCGTCAACGCCAGAATAGGTATCCTGACCGCATCCTGACGTGGCAGAGCACGAATCGCAGCTGTAGCCTCGTAGCCGTCCATGACCGGCATCTGAATATCCATCAGCACCACATCATAATACCCCGGTGCCGATCTTACAAACAGCTCCACTGCCGACTTGCCATTCTCGGTCGCCTCAACCTGCAACCCATGCATTTCCAGCAGTTCGACAGCAATCTCCCGGTTCAGCTCGTTATCCTCAACCAGCAGCACCCTTTTCCCTGCCAGTTCCTTATGCAGCTCCGGAACAGCCTCGCCGTCACAAGTATCTTTACAGGTATCACAAAACAGCTGCAGGACATGCAGCATTTTAGATTTGAATAACGGCTTGCTGATAAAAGCATCGGCCCCTGCATCAATAAATTCTTTTTCGATATTGGAATAATCATATGCTGAAATAATGATGATCGGCACCTTGGCCCCTACACGTCCCCGAATAACGCGGACAGTCTCCAAACCATCCATATCCGGCATTTTCCAGTCCAAAATAACGGCATAAAAATCATCATGCCGTTCGTGCGCTTCCACTACCCGTTCTACTGCTTCAGCACCAGACAATACCCAGCTGCCGCGCATTCCAAGCTCCTGCAGCAGCATCGCCGCACTTTCGCACACCGCCAGCTCGTCGTCTACTACCAATACCGGCAGCCCGCTCAGCTCCTCATGCTCCTGCTCCTCTTTCAGCTGCAGCTCCAATGGTACAGACACAGTAAATATACTGCCAGCGCCGGGGCGGCTCTGCACCTCGATCGTGCCGTTCATCATCTGCACGATGTTCTGAGTGATCGCCAGCCCCAGTCCCGTGCCCTGTATCTTACTGATACTTTCATCTTTAGCGCGGGCAAACGGTTCAAAAATATGCTGCATATACTCATCCGGCATCCCGATCCCGTTATCAGTAAAAATAAATTCGTAATTACCCTTTGTTGGCAGCTCCGATTTTAATTCATTGATCGTCAGACTGATCTTACCGCCCTCAGGCGTATATTTGATCGCATTGGAAAGCAGGTTCATAAATACCTGCTGCAGACGGTCTCCATCAGTTATCACATGCTCATTGCGTACATTAAAGATATTGACCTTGAACTCCTGCTGTTTCTCCACCATCATCGGCCGACAGATACTGACGATATTATCCAAAACGTCCGGCAGGCTGACATCCTCCAGCACCAGATCTACCTTGCCGCTTTCGATCTTCGACATATCCAGCACCTCGTTGATCAAACGCAGCAAATGCATACTGGAAACATTGATCTTACCCAGACAGCCGTTCACCTTCTCAGGTTCATGCAGGTTCGCCCTGGCGATCGCCGTCATACCAATAATCGCATTCATCGGCGTCCTGATATCATGCGACATCGACGACAAAAAATTGCTTTTAGCCAGATTTGCCACATGCAGAGACTGATACGCATCCTCTAAAGCCCGGCGCTGCCGTTCCTGCTCCCTGCGCTCCTCAGTGATATCGATGCCCACGCTGTAAATAGACGGAATGCCATCCCAGCTATCCTCACCGCTCACATAACAGAACGTAACCGTCAAATTCCTTACCTCGCCGCTGCGGGTCACAAACTTAAACTCAGCCACAGTATATTCGCCCGTTTTGGAAATAGAACGCATCAAAGAAGCTGCCCGCTCCCTGTCGTCAGGATGCACATAGGAACATTTGGAATGCAGCTCATGTATAAACTGCTCCTCTGTATAACCCAGCATCTCCAAAAATTTGCCGCCATACCAAAGCACCGTTTCGCAATCCCTGGCGTCGACCCTGGCCAGCCCGCCGGGAATAGTTTTTAAGATCGCTTCCCGCTCCTGATCCTTCTTCGCCAGCTTATACTCGGCGCTCAGCATATCATGCGACAGCTCGATCCGCGACCTGCGCCCCTGCCAGTTAATAACTCTGTTTCTGATCATAAAAGTCTTTTTCAAATTGGGATTATCAAACTCCCACGCATAAACATCGTCCTCCGTCAGCAGCGCGTTATTGCAGAACGGACAGGGGCTGGTCCGTCCCTGAATGACCTCATAGCATTTTTTACCTGTTACCTCTGCCTTAGTAGTATGTAAAGTGGCGGCAGCCGTTTTATTCAAAAACAGCAGTTCATACGTTTCCAGATCGGAAATGTAAATATTCCCGACGTATTCGTCCATCATCCACTCAAAATAACGGGTCTTCTCTTCCAGCAGCTGGTCGCGTTCAGCTTTCAGCCGTGTCAGGTCGCTGATATCAGAATAAACTGCCAAAGCAACCTCACTGCCGTCCACTACCTCGCCCGTAATCACAGCGTCGATATTGATCCAGGCACAGCCACCATTTTTAAGCGGTCTGCGGCAATCGACCTTGGCCCTGCGTCCAGCTTTTTTTGAAGCAGCGGCAAATGCATTTTTGATTTTATGAAACTCTTCCCCGTGCCCTGCATAATATGCTTTGATACTGGGAAACAACTTCTGATATTCTGCTTTGGTAAAACCAGAATTTATATAAAAATTGTCATTCCCCCATAAAATCGTCAACTCATCATCCAAAAGCAACTTACAGACATTGATCCCCACACTGTCGAACAAAACATTATATTCAGCTACTGTATTCATTTCCCCAGGCTGCCCCTGCTCTTCCATCAAGATAAGCGCTCCTTTTAAAATCCGTTTATCAAACCATTTATAATAACTATATATTATTACTATTCTAACAAAAAAGAACATATAATACCATAACTAAAACAAATATTTTATACCCAATTAGCAAAAAACATTAATTATAAATTTCAAATAATTATTTTTAACCTGTTCCACTCGTCTGTACTTCTTTTTTATCCATTGCAACAACAATAAAAAAGCCATACACAGACGGCTTTAGGCAATCTGTGTATGGCCCGGTATCAGCGCCGCACAGTCAGTCTTTCTATCAGCTGACGCAGACGTTTTCTGTTACCCTCATAATCTACCGGAACAGACGCAGCCAGCGGCATTGCCGCCTCTTTCCGGCGGCTGCGCACACGTTCCTCCTCCCGCAGTGCCGCATCCATATCATAAAACCGCGGAAACCGCTGCCCTGACGCCAGCCGCTCACTGCACTTCAAAAACAGCTCACTGTCCAGCGCCCCGTAACGCTGCACCCAGACATCCAAAAGCCGCCGTTTTTCCTCCTCACCATACGCCGGCACAGCAAGGCCCGCCGCTTTAAACAACGCCAGCGCCCGTCCTATCGTCTGATACGGTTTCAGCACAACCGCTCACCCCTCTGCCTGCCCGCTGCCAATAGCTCCTGCAGATGCCTGAGCGCCCTGGCCCTGATCCTGCTTACCGCTGCCTTCTTGATATGCAGCAGCCGTGCGATCTCTGTTCCGTCCTTCCCATTTCTACGACACAGATATATACGCATTTGATGCAGCAGCCGTGCGATCTCTGTTCCGTCCTTCCCCTCAAACAACTCTGCCTGCAGCACATACCGCTGCTTCTCGGTCAGGCCATCCAACAGGTCTTTTACTGCAAAACGCAGCGTCGCCTGTTTTTCATTATAGCCAAACCGTCTGTATATCAAAGTATCCAGCTGCTGCTCGGCCTGAGAAATACCGCCGTCAGCCTCAGCGTCGTACGACAACTCTTTATAATCATGTTTCTTTATCCGCCTGATCTCACTCCATACTGCCATCCTCTGCAGCACCACCTCGCTCAAATTCTGCAAAATATCACCGGCGCTAAGCTGCAGATAATAACTGTTATTGACCAAAGTCTTATAAATCAGCCCCTTAAAATTAAACAAGATCTGCAATTTAGCCTTCTCGTCCCCCTGCTGCGCCAGTATCAGCAGCCTTTCAGTCGAATAAAGACCGTAACCGTTCTCACTGTCAGTAAAAAATATTTCCAAATCACGCTTCAATTCCTGTATCTCCAAATCTACACTCCTCAGTCTCTTTTAGCTATATTTTCACGCTCACAGCATACATCCGTCAAAAACGCCGCTGCCGTCATATTTTCCATACATTCGCAGCAAATATCGCCGCCCTCCGTCTCCCAGTAACTGTCGCCGCTGCAGATCGGCTCGGCGCATACACAGCACTGGCTCACAGCCTCTGCCTCGACCTCAGGCGCGGCCAGCCAGCCATTTTCGATCACATCAAAGCTGCTCAATCGCGGGCAGCTTTTTTTAACTGTTTGGCCAAAGCCTTACGCGTCAAAGCGCTGCAATCCAAATGCGCCGCCCTTGCCGCACGCCGCAGAGCATATGGCACCGTCACCTGCAAAATAACTTCCTCATCATCTGCATGCATGCGCCGCTGCCTCCCTGCCAGCCTTCCGTTTGGGGCTGACGCCTCCTTACAGGCACATCCCTGACCCTGCTGCAGCACAGGGCATTTCAAAAGCAGATACAACAATCTGCTTTGCAGCCCCAGACTCATACGCTTCTCCACTTTTTCTGTTGCTGTAACGATCTCTTTCATCCTGATCATCCTTTCGTCGTACAAGTATTTATGGCAGTATTCAGTACTTACTAAATAAGTATTGCTTTACTTTGCTGTAAGTATTTCTTTGTTAGATTCAAGGTCAAAGTCATAAGCAGTAAAACCCTATAAGTCTTAAAAACTCTGCTAACAAATTCAGTACTGAATACTGTCACTATATATAGGGCAGCGAACACCGGAAAAGTTTACATGCCAAAATACAATTTCACATATTGTTCACAAATATCACTAAAATGTTATGAGCTGCTGTTAAAAACCACCTTGCAAAAAAAAATTCAAACCGATGTAAACTTTTATCCCTCTCGCTGCCCTATATATAGCGTGAGGGTTTTACCCCTTTGCCAATCAAATCTAAAAGGAGCATCTCTACTATGCAAATGCAAACATCATCAGCACCGCTGCTGACAGCAGCCAAGCTCGCCGAACTTGTCGCCCTGGGACACAACCGCATCTCGCAGATCTATCTGCACTGGACCGCCGGGCGTTACGGCCAGCTTTACGACGACTACCATTTCAATATCGACGCCGACGGCAGTATTTACCAGACCTGCACGCAGCTCACCGAGCTTAAAAGCCATACGTGGCAGCGCAATACCGGCGCTATCGGTATCGCTCTCTGCTGCGCCTGCGGCGCGCTGCCACATAACGGCAGGGATACTGATTTCGGCAAGTTTCCGCCCACTCCCCGCCAGATCGATGCCGCAGGTAAATTAGTCGCCAAGCTGGCCCAGGGGCTCAATATCCCTATCGACCGCTGGAACATCCTTACTCACTGCGAAGCCGCCCTTATCGACGGCTACGGACCGTACAGCGGCGACGCCAAAACCCGCTGGGACTTATGGTATCTGCGCAATTCACCCGGCGACGGGGCAATGAAGCCCGGCGGACAGGTCATCAGGGGCAAGGCCCTGTGGTATGCAAAAAGCAGCCCCCTTGTTTAAAAGGGCTGCTTTTTAAAGAACACGATGTTTTCTTTTAATGTTTTCTTCAATCTTTTTTAGACTTTCTTGCAATGTTCGCCAAAAATCGCTTTAGACTTTCTTGAAAGAAAGTCAACAAAGAACTTTCAGCGCTGTTAAGATTTGGATTGCGCTTTAAAACCCTCTGTATCGTACGTTTTACTGCCATAGCCGCAAATATTGATAATATCAGGCGATAATCTGCTTATGAAATCCATAGCTGAATAGTACGGCACAAGGGTTTTGTGCGCACATTGTGACACATTCCGTTGTGTACGCTGTGAGCTGTAAGCGCTGGAGGGACTGTTTGAGGCATTGACGATCAGCAGCTAAAGCTTTTCTCTGTACTGCAATGCCGAGTTGCCCGGAAGCCGGACAGCGAGTAAAGTTAAACAGGAATTGTCACAGTGCGCAAGCTTCTTTGCGCAGCTTGCTTCTGGAAGAAAGCTGCATAAAGAAAACTAAAAAGTATTTTCACAACTGTAACCTCTGGTTACAAACCACAAAAACAAAACCAAATTATGAAAGGAGCTGAAAATATGACTGTCAGCAAAAATCCTACTTCCCTCAAACTTTCCATGGACGTAGAAAACGGCACCAACGCCCTTGGCGCCATGCAAACCAAAAGCACCTCTGTCGGCAGTGTCCGCCTGGACGCCGAAGCCGCCAAATGCCTCGCAGTTACCGAAGCCATCGGCGAACTTATGAGCCACGCCGTCGTTAACGTTTACGTTACCGAAAAAGCCGAACTCGACAAAGCAGAATAAACCCCACCTGCAAACAAAAATCTAATGTAAAGGAGAATAAACATGGAAAAAACTTTAGAACTCATCTTCACCAAAAGCGACGGTGCTAAAAAGACTTTGAGCATCGCCGACCCTCGTGAAGACGTTACCTTAGCCGAAGCGCAGGCAGCAGCTGCCAGGATCATCGAAGCAGGCGTGCTGACCAGCGGCGGCCTGGGGCTGAATGAATTCGTTGAAGCCCGCATCAAGGTCGTTACCGTTACCGTGCTGGCATAACGACTATGGATACCAAAGAGATCTTCAGCGCTGTCGGCAACTTCGGGTTCCCGATGGTGCTGAGCTGGTATCTGCTGCTGCGTATGGAACAGCGGCTGGATAAGCTGACCAGCTGCCTGAACGAACTGAGCCGGGCCATCATCAGCAAACACAGAGAACTGTAAAACAAACAGAGAAACGAGGTACGACATCAATAACAAATACACAAAGCTCCTGCACTGGTTACTCCTTTTGGCCTACATCATAGGCAGAAAATAACAAACCAAATCAGCGATATGAAACTTACTTCATATCGCTGATTTTTTACTTTACCGAACTTATTGCTGCCACTTAGCAGTGCCTCAAACCCTCACTTAGAACGTGAATCTCAACCCGGCGTTGAACTGCCAGTCGGTACGCAGATTGCCGCCAAAGGTTTTTAAGGCGTCGAAATACAGGTTACTGTTTTTGGCAATGCCCAGATTAGAGCCCAGCCCGATCTCATACCAGGTGCCAGTCAGGTCACCTGTCTGCAGCGCCAAGCTACTGTTTTCGTAGTAACCGGTAGCACCGCCGTTGCCGCCAAAGTCGTGTAGTGCCGACGCTTTGACATAGGCATTGCTCGTGCGCCCGCCGATGGTAAACTCTTTGCCGCCCAAAAATCCTAAGCGTACAATAGCGCTGTTGACACTGTCCTGTTTGATCGTTACGCCATTGCTGGTCGTATAATCAGCGCTGTTGATGCGACCAAGGCTCAGTTCTGCCTGCGGCTCTACAAACCAGCCTGCGTTCAGGTTCTGGCGATAGCCATATTCGGCGCTGATGCCGTAGGCCCAGGTATCATAATCGGCCTTGGCAGAGTTGCCGCTCAAATCAACTAATTTAAAATCGTTGCTCAGCTTGCTGCCGCGGGCGATAACGTCAAAATAATGTCCTTTGCTGCCCAGCCAGCTTGTGTAAACACCTACGCCGGTACTGCTCAGGTCGCCACTGCCTGCCGTATAGCCAGCGTTGCTGTCGATACGGTTGACGGCGATACCTGTATACAGCTTACCACCTTTGTAGTCCTGTACTTTGTCGATACCACCCTGGAAGGCTGTGTAATCCTGGCTGAAATTGCGGTCATAAGCGCTGTCAGCGCTCAGCTCGCCCCTGTAGTAGCGGGCCCACACTCCGCCTTTCGCGGCTTCCTTATCACTGCGCAGCTCGCCCATACGTTTCATCAGGTTGTTGCCTTCGATGCGCCACATGCTACCCATTGCCATCTGTGCATCGCTGGCAACCATGGCCGTTTCGGAAGCATCACCATCAGGATTTCTACCAAAATCTATCTGCGTTATTTTTACGTCATTACCGCTAGTTTCCACAGTAGGTGTTGCTGTAAAGCGGGTCAGCGGTGAATCGAGTGTGCTGGTTTTTCCCTCAAAATTAAGGGTCTGACCGTTTAGCTCACCAAAAGTCAAAACTACAGCATCGCCGCTGATGCTGGTAATATCGCTGCCGTTAAAGGCTTTGTCATAACCAAGAGTAATGTACTGGGTCTCGGTACTGCTGCCTGCCGCAAGCTGCCCAAAACTAAATTTGTCGCCAGTATTGTTGCCTAGGTCTGTTGTTACCCTAAAGGTATTGCTGCCTTCCAGCTTAAGTGTGCCGCCGGTAACAGTTCTATTGGCAGCTGTGCCGCTAAAACCAAGCGTGGAACCATTCAGGTAAGTCAGTACATTGTTATCCGTTGCCGAAGCTCCGTCACTGGTATTCAGCTCGGCATTGTCGTGGAACAGCACTGTCGCATTATCGGAGTACACTGCATATTCTTCTGTACTTGTCGCATTATCTGCCTTAGCGCCTATTTTGGTAGTGCCGTTAGGTGTTTTGGCACTTAAATTGACTACTGCGCCACTTTCCGCATAAATGCCATAGGCTTTGGCTTCGATGGCAATGCTGCCTGAATTGCCATCTGTACCACCACTTGTTGCAGTACCGCCGCTTCCTCCTACACCGCCAGTTACAGTAACAGCTATTTTATCGACAGTAAGTTCTGTTGTGCCGCCACTGCTTTGCACACCATAGCCATAGGCATTACCGCCATTGCCCCCATCGGCGCCACTGGCAGAAATCGCACCTTTATCAGTCCTGCCACCATTGCCCCCAGCTCCGCCTGCACCGCCGTTTGCTTCAACAAGAAGATTAGTCGCTTCAATCAAGCTGTGTCCATTAATGTTCCGTACTCCGCTTGCAGTACCCACGGCACCGTCAAGGCCATTACGGGCTACTACAATATCAGCCTCAGATGTATATTTATAGGCATTGCCGCCATTTCCGGCAGCGCCTCCTGTAGCAGTTACTGTAATATCACCAGTGACACTGGCTTTTACTGCACCGTCAGTATTAAAAATACCATAGGCTTCAGCAGTTCCACCTGTATTGGTTTGCTCTGCCCTTGCATCTACTGCGGAGCCTGTAGTGCCACCCTCACCACCAGTCGCAGTTACGCTGATGCTGCTGACATTAAAAGTAACCTCCTGGGGCAGCAAAACAGCGGTTTTGATGCCATAGGCCTCGGCAGCGCCACCGATACCGCCAGTAGCACTTGAGATATAGTTGGAGTTTTGTGTATTATTGCCACCCTTACCGCCGGTCGCAGTTATTACCACATCGGCAGCAGTAACACTTGCTACCAGACTGCTGCCGGTACCCAGTACAAAGCCTGTTGCGGAAGCAGCGCCGCCGGTACCGCCGCCGCCGATTTTAGCGATGTTCCCCTCAGCGTCACCTACTAATTTATTCCCGCTGTTTCCATTGATAATAGCGCCATAACCATAAGAGTCATCATTACTGCCGGCACCGCCGATCGCACTTAAAGTAACATCGCCTGCTGTATATTTTGTTCCGCTAACCGTGATACCGACCTCTGCCCTGCCGCCGTCACCACCGTTGCTGCCTGTTTCGTCTGAAAAAATTTCTTTCTGGGCCCATTCATTGCCACGACCAGCAAAATTACCTGCACCGCCGGTAGCTGCTAAAGTTACATCATCATTGGTAACATCAGCGCCGCTGACAGTTAAAGTAACAGTTGCAGCACCGCCATTACCACCATTACCACCATAACCTTTATTATTCCCTACCGGATCCTGTTGCCCAATGCCACCAGTACCGCCGGTGGCAGTAAAACTGATAGCATTAGACATATTTTCAGAGCCGGTAAGCTCTATGACCGTTTTGCCGCCGTTGCCGCCGCTCTCTCCTGTTCTGCCACTACCGCCGTCGTCACCATTATTGCCGGTATAGCTACCAGTACTTGCGCTGTCACTTACTGCGACAGTTTCATTTTTATCCGCGCCGTCTGCACCTTTGCCGGCCGCAAAAGCCGTATTACAAAGTACATTCATCCCCCCTGAATATACTATCGACATCGCCAGCAAAGTATGTGCGATTTTTTTGCTTAATTTTTGTTCCCTGCTCATTTTTCATCCTTCTTCCTAAATTATTTACATAACATTTCCACATTGTTACAAGCTTTTAAGTGTACTTATCTTTCAAAAAATACTTCAGCAGTGCTTCATAATACGAAACCGATTTTTCATAGCTGCCTTCTTTATACAGTACCCGAGCTGTCATTACCGTAGTGTCTACCGTGTGACCATCCATAGGCTGCAAATCATCCCACAGCGATTTTTTGACATAGCGCCAGTACAGCTTTTTCTCATCACTGTCCAGGCAATAGATATGCCACGGCTTAATATAGTCGATATAATGCACGATAACGTCTTCCGGGGCGGCTTTCAGCAAAGTATTATTGATGATGATGCAGTTATACTTTTTGGGCAGCTCTACAAAATCGCCGTCAATAACGCCGTTGAGAGCGTCCTGGTCGCCCCACAGTATTTTGGTATCACCAACCTGTTCCAACCACTGGAACAGCTTCTGTGTCAACTGCTGCTGCCGCCACTTAGTAAGATCCATCAACAGCACGCCGGAATTAAAATAGCGGCCATTCTTCAAACCGATACGTCCGCAGCTTTTGGCTTCGCCCCAGTCGCGCACAGCCCCCAAAACTCTGCCCTGCAGATCCGTCTGCCATAATTGCAGAATGTCGCCTTTGCAGATGATATCGGCATCCATATAGATTAGCCGCTTAACAGATTTTGGCAGCATCTGGGCAAACAGATAGCGATAATACATCGCCTGCGTGATATGCCCCGGTGGTACGATAAAAGTCATCCCCTCAGTGCTGGTGATCTGGTAAAAGTGCAGTGTCAGGTTACGGTATAGCTGCTCCGTCTTTTTTAATCTGTCCATATCCTCCGGCAATAGCTGGTCATAGACGATATGGATATTTAAATCATGTTGAATATTGTTATGTACCAGCGAGGTGATCGTGATCCCGGCGAATCTGCCGAAGTTTTTGTCGATCCCAAAGCCAATATGTATTTGTTCTGCCACTTTGTGCCTCCTTTCTTTCCCAGTTTGGTCTTTACTGCTTTTTGTTCTGCCGCCCCCTTTGAAAAACTTGTTTATATCCTCGCAGTTATTACTGCGGAGCTGGTATTGAGAGTTTTTATCCAAACTGTAAAAATGTCTTCAGCGGCCCTTACTCAGCTGCAGCAGCTTCAGCAGCAGGCGCACATCCTCCAGCGAGTACTGCTCCTGTTCGTCAGTTTCTGCGGCGGCAGTTTCAGGAAAACGCTCACTTTTTGCACCCGCCGCCTGTTCGTCAGCCTCGGCATCATGTGCCTGTGCCCACTCGGCCGCCGCTTTTCTGTCCAGCAGTGTTTCCAGGCTGCAGTCCAAAGCATTGGCGCTGCGCACCAGCAGCTTTAAACTGACCTGCACATTGTTATGCTCGATATTGCTCAGATGGGTCTGACTGATACCGATACGTTCGGCAAACTGCTGCTGGTTGAACTGACAGGCACCGCGCAGCAGGCGGATATTACTGCCGATACGCGGCAGGCAGCTTTCATCGTACATACTTCACCTCAGTTTTCGAGAATATTAGTATTTTAGTTAAAAATATCGAAACTAAAGCATCACTTTTTTGTTTTATATCAAAAACATTCGTTATAGTAATAATCGTAATCATTATAGCACGTTTGTACCCCCCCGCAAGACAAAAACTGTTTGTTTGTGTAAAACGCCTGCGAGTCTTGCCCGGCGCATTACGCCAGCGGCTTTAAAACTGTCGGCGTCTGCGCGTTTATAATGGCTTTATTGCCCGTATGTTTTAAAAGCTGCCTAAAACTATTGCCTGAATTTCACGTGCAGCGGCTGCCTGTATAAGCCTGCAACAATTTATCACTAAAAAAAAGCCTGCTTTGAAAGCAGGCACTGCAAAAATAAAACACGCACAAATAATTTGTGCGTGCTTTAGCTAACTTTAAATATCCAATTTTTTTTCATTCAGCCACTTTTCCAGTAACAGTGCTATTTCCTGATTATTCATATCCGAAAACGGAAAATGCGTGTTGCCTTTTATTCCTATTTCCGGTAAATGAACCACGGCAGCGTCGCCGCCGTGACGGTTGACAGCGTCTGCAAATAAGCGCGCCATCTGTAAGCGCACGCGCCAATTATCCTTGTTCCATTCCGCTGTAGGCACAGCAGGAATGTTATCACCATAATAGATGACTATTGGTATTTTAGTCAGCTTCCGAAAATCTTCTAACGCTATTTCCGTTCCCGCTAAAGCCCCGAAAGGACTTGTGGTTTCCAGCGGTTCAGGTACTTCTCCTGCGGGAAAAATGAACCCGCTGCCCGGTTCATAGGCAACGACCGCACGGATCCCAGGATTTTTTATAGCTGCCAGCCAGCCCGGGCCGCCTCCCTGTGAATGGGTAACTAAAATTCCCGGCCCAGATTTATCAAATACTGCAGCGACCGCATCACTAATAATATTTTCATCAAACGCACCCGTATTGGGGGTCATTTGTCTGAAAAACTGATTTAACGCTTCCTGATTTTTTGAAAACTGTACTCCCTCAAAAAAATCGGGCCAGTTCCCCAACCTGAAATTACTGAACCATAACTGGTCATAGGTGGCGGCACTGATATTTTCTGCTACCGCTGACTGCCCCGCTCTACCACGGCGAGGCTGATCAATAAGATAAGTGCTGTAGCCTTTGCCTAAAAAAATATTTTGAAACCCATCTCTGCCATCAGGAGTGGTTTCCCAGGTTTTAGCCGATTGCCCGGCACCATGCAGAAAAACTAACGGATATTTATGAGCTTTAGCCGGCTTTTGATAAAAAACATATGCGTGATCTCCGTGCAGCGACTGGCCGGACTGATCGCTCGGAACACTGTAATTAAAACTTCCTGCAGATCTTACTACCGTGCCGCCGGCGGCAAAACTGCCCTGCTCGGCTATTAAAACTGGTTTTTCAAAGGCCTGAGCTGATGTTGCTGCGGCAAACGTCAATACCATCAGCGCTAAAACTTTAGCCGCTTTTGCTTTAAGCATCACTCTCACCTCACTTTATTCTTGCCATACTATCAAATTTAAGCTAAATGCTGTTGTTTACAGATGTGCACCATAAAAATCCTGCAATTTGGCAACAAACTGATTTACATACTGCGGCTGATAATAAGTTTGGATATGGGTCGCTCCGTCTACTAAAAACAGTTCTTTGTCCTGAGTGCCGGTTGCTTTCTGGAAGGCTTCCTGCGACATATACAGCGAATCTGCTTTGCTGCCGGCCATCATCAGCAGCGGCTGGTCAATCAGCTCTATATTATCGGTCGCATCCCACGACATCAGTTCCATTAAACTGCTGGTTGTATAAGCAAAGGTAGAATTGGGATGTCTGTGAGTTTTGCCATAATACATCATCCCTTCACGATAAAGGTCATTAGTTATTTTATTGATGCTTTCTTCCGTCAGCGCGTCAAAATCAACTGTGCCTGAATAAGCAATTTTACCGGTGGCGATTTCTTCTGCCCGCGCGTCAGAAGCCTGCTGCAGACGTTCCTGAACTGTATCCAGCTGACTGTTCATATAGCCGTTCCTTCTTACCTGTCCGGAATTGAACATACTTAAGGTCGCAACTGCTTTAAAGCGTTTGTCTGATTTGGCTGCATTCAAAGTATAACCGCCTCCGCCGCAGATGCCTAAAACTCCCAGACGGTCTTTATCCACCCCGGCATATGCGGAGATAAAATCTGCCATACCATGAATATCCTCTGTCCGAAAATAGGGTTTATCTATATTACGGGGCGTACCGCCACTTGCTCCCTGATAGGCGGCGTCGGCAGTGATCGTAACGTAACCGAGCTCGGCTAAACGCTGAGCATAAAGCCCAGCTACCTGTTCTTTTACCCCGCCATTGGGATGCGCTACTACTATCGCGGCATATTTTTTATCGCTGCTGTAATCTGCCGGAGTGTACACATTAGCGGCAATTTTTAAGCTGTGCAGCTTATACTTTACCGGATGAATATTTACCTGTCCGGCCACGTTTTTAGTTATCGCGCCCTGATAGACCAAACCGTATTTATTGCTTTCTTCTGCAGAAGCTGCCCCGCTGAAGCCAATGCCTAGCGCTAACACCAAACCAGATAATAGTAATTTTTTAGTAAATTTCATAATAACCTATTCCTTCTTTCTTTATTTTTGCAGTAATAAACTGTCCAAAACCCGCTGTGCATTGCTGCCTGTTGCAGGGCCCGCTTTTTTATCCAGCAGCCTTACTGTTTCCTGCAGCTGCTCTGCGCTTATGCCAGTATTCATACTGACGCGCATATGCGAAGTCAGCTGGGCATTGACATTGCCGATGCCTGCCAGCGCTCCGACTGTTGCCAGCTCTCTTTCCTGTCGGTTCAAAATATCACGTTCAAAAATATCGCCAAATAGATGTTCTTTCAGAAAGACGCCGATCACCGGAGCAAAATCATAGGTTCTGCCTGCCACGGGGCGGCCTACCAATTCGGTTTGAGTTTTTTCACCAATAGCATAGCGGTCACGTTTAGGATCTACCGGTGTTGCGTCACGGCCGATTTCATCGACGATACCGTCAGCCTTACGTTCATCTAAAACAGCGATCAAAGTATTGATGCCGTTCAAACTGCGCGGAAAACCGCAATAGGCATACATTTGTACTAAAACCTCTTTCACTTCATTGACAGTCATTCCATTGTCCAGAGCCTCGTTGAGCGCTGTTTTTAGATTAGGCAGGTCGCCCTGGGCGGTAAAGGCAGCTACAGTAACGATACTGGCCTGCTTAGCAGTCAGCGCTTTTGCAGCAGCTGCTTCACTATTACCGTTAAAACCTGCCATACACACTGCCAAAGTCAATAATAATAAACTTTTTTTTAACATTTCCTCACCTCATTTTATTTAGGATACTGCCTGTCAGTTACCGGTTCCAGCCAGGTAACGCCTTCGTCACTGACTTCAGATACCGCAATATGCAACATCGATGTATTGGAAGAAGCTCCGTGCCAATGCTTGACGCCCGGCGGACACCAGACAACGTCGCCCGGGTACAGGGCAACTATTTCCCTGCCCCATTCCTGCGTATAGCCAAAACCTTCTGTGACGATCAGCGACTGACCTGTAGAATGGATATGCCAGTTAGTTCTTGCTCCGGGGGTAAAGCTTACTACTGCAGCGTAAGTTTTCGAAGGACTGTGGGCACTGAACAGACTGGTGGCCCAGGCTGTGCCTGTAAAATTTTTAGGGTTCGCCTGTACCGTCGCATTACTGCCGGCTTTCGTAACAGTCTGCAGCCCGGCGGTTTCCGCAGCGGCGACACTGCACAGCAGCAGCATCCCGGCAGCCGCTGCCATGATTTTTTTAGTTTTGCTTTTTAACATTTCTTCACCTCTTTTTATTTTTGTCTAAACTTGATAAAGCAATTTACTTTTTTGTTTTCATTTGTTATAATCAGCATAAATCCTCGAGCTAGCTCGAGGTCAAGGGTGTTGTTTGTGAACTATTTGTAAAATAAAACTCTGTTGGCTTGTTTGCTTTATCACGGCTCTTTTAAGGAGGTAAATCATGAATTATACTATCGGCGAATTATCCAAAATAATTAATGTTTCTATCCATACCCTGCGTTATTATGATAATGAAGGACTGCTTCCCTTCGTACAGCGCAAACCGAACGGCCAGCGCATCTTTACCCATCGCGATTTGATTTTTCTTAATACCATCGAATGTTTGAAATCTACCGGTATGCCTTTGAAGGAAATAAAACAATATATCGAATGGTGTATCGAAGGTATGCCGACGGTACCGCAACGTTATGAATTATTTTTAGAGCGCAAAGCTATCGTAGAAGAACAAATAGCACAAATGCAGAAAATACTTGCAACAATAAATTACAAATGCGATTTTTATAAAAAAGCGATCGAAACAGGTAAGGTCGATATTTGCGAATCGGAACGTCAGCTGTTAGCGCAGAAAATTTTAGACGGAACGCTTTGAGCGTCTTACTTCCTGCTGCCCGTTCTCGCTCTGTTTCATAGTAAGTATATTTTTAGACAACGTTATAAATCCAGGCATAAAAAAACAGACATTCATTCTGAATGTCTGTTTTTCGTTAAATATTGAAACACCAAACTGCTGTTTATTTCTCAACGTCTTCCCACTCGTCCTGTAAGTCATTTTCAATCGCTTTCCAGGCTCTGCCGAACTCTACTTCTTTAAAGAGTGCTGTCAGTCCGGTAATCTGCTTCAACCGCAATATTTCATCTTTGTCCATACCAAGATGCCTGGAGATCCAGGCATCCGAACGCCCCAGCTCATGCAGCTCGCTGATGATGTTACTCATCAGGTCGACATCGTGCGAGCCTCTGGCCCGGTTATGCCTGATCGTGCTTGCCATCCGGCAGTCGATGGGCTTATCGATGACCGATACCGGCAGTTTGCCGCCTTCCCGTTCGTAAATATCCTGATAGTCCAGCATAATGCGGTAACGGTGAAAACCGTCGACGATTATATACAGATCTTTTTCGCTGTCATAATAGCAGACGATGGGCATAGTGTAACCGTCTTCCTTGATGCTGTCATACAGAAGCTTCAGCTCCGGCGGCGCCACAGAGTTGGGGTTGTAGGTATTAGGCTCGATTTTTTCGATTGGTACGGAAATTATGTTGTAAACAGGACTGCTGAATTTCATTTTTCATCACAAACCTTACTGTATTTTTTCTTCAGAACATCTACCAGCTTCTGCTGCTGACGTGTCAGCCCAAAGCCCATAAAGCGGCACAGGTGGTCGTTTTTCAGGATGCAGAAGCACATCCGCTTCCAGCTGGGGATATCTTTGGTAGATTTGATATCGTCGGTATGGTCAGGTATTTTGCCGATAAAAACAATGCGGGAGTTTTTCATGACGGTGTAATTGGAAACGCCGTTGCGCCGGATATTATAGCCGTGTTCCTCCAGCTCGCGGATAGTTTCTTCTTCCAGTCCGCCGCCCACCGTATGCCAGAATTCAATCGAGGTTTTGAATTTTTTGATATAGCTCTGCCTGAGCCTTGCCGGCAGTGTTGCCAGTAAAAAGCGGGTATATGATTCCCAGGTATGCCCTGCCGGCAGTGTGATATTTTTATAACCCATGGCTTTCGTTCTGCCATAAATAGCACCGAAATTAGCGCCCCGTACACGGCCGATAAGCTTGACCCAGATCTGCGGATCGATGACCCGATACAGATTGAGGCTGTCTTTGGCATAATCGTTAAAGGGTGAAGCGACACGCATTTGGTCGGGTTTAAGCCCTGCCATATAATAAAGGTCGTACAGACGGTTATAATCATATTGAAACGTATAATTGGCGTGCCAGACATCGCTGGTGCTCCAGTCGTATATGGGCGAAGCCACCCAGACATTTTTGAACTGGTTGCTGATCCAGCAGGTTTCTTTGTAACCGTATTTCCGGTTCAAAAAACCGCTGTAACGCTGCAGCGATTCATCAGCGCGAATACCCAGCAGGCATACTGTTTTTTTGTCGCCGTGCGCGATACGGTACCACCTGCCGAATTGTTTGGCCAGGTCTTCCTGATGCATACGGTAACGATAGGTCGTCATCGGGTTATTTTTGATGTTGATCACATATTCGTGCTGAGGCATCGGCCTGACCCAGGCATCTTCTTTGGTGTTGTCCCAGGGATACCAGTACATTTCGTAGCTGCTGAGCGCCGTCCTTGTCGCCATCGGCAGGCAGACCCAATACGGCTCCACATCTTTTTCGATCCTCGCAAAGGTCCTCTCGACGTATTCTGTGGTAGCGCTGTACTGCGCTTCAAAATCCTGATGAAAAACGCCGATGCGTTTATCCGGATAATGCTCCTTTTGAAAATCAAGCACCAGATTGAGCAGCAGACCACTGTCTTTACCGCCGGAAAATGATACAAAGATATTATCAAATTCCTCAAACAGGAACTTTAACCGACGCTGCAACGCTTCATATACATTTTCGTTTAAATATTCCCTTTTCATCATAACTCTATCCCTAGACTTTCAAATTTATATTCATTGCAATAATAATATATTATATATTATATGTCAGTTCGATTCAACACACCCGAAACAGTCTTTATCAATAGCTTTAAAGCTGCTGCAAAGGTTACTTTCAAAGGCACTTTACTGTTCTTGCGTGCATAAAATCAGAATGCAGATACCTGCCGAAAAAATTTTTTTGGTGCTTTTATAAGGTCAAATTATATTTTATGATGTTTGTTATTATAAACATTTAAAAAGCCTTCTAATTAATAACTTTTCCTGTGTATGCAGTATTTTGTATCTTTTAATTTCGACTGCACTGTGCTAAAATAACAGTAAGGATATTAGTTATTACAAGGAGGTTTGTTATGAATACCACACCTGTTAAAATCGTAGAAACTGTTCTGCGCGATGGTCATCAGTCTCTGGCGGCTACCAGAATGCGTATTACCGATATGGTTCCTGTTCTGGAGGAACTTGACGATATGGGCTATTATGCCCTGGAGGCCTGGGGCGGCGCTACTTTTGACGCCTGCCTGCGCTTTTTAGATGAAGATCCGTGGGAACGTCTGCGTACTTTAAAAAAACATTTACCCAAAACACCGATCCAGATGCTGCTGCGTGGTCAGAATATTCTGGGCTACAGCCATTATGCCGATGATGTTGTAAAAGAATTCGTTAAACGTTCTGTCGATAACGGCGTTTCCATTATCCGTATTTTTGACGCTTTAAACGACACCCGCAATATGGAATGCTCGATGCGTGCCGCTAAAGAAGCAGGCGCACACGTACAGGGTGCTTTTGTTTATACTATCAGCCCCTACCATAAGGACGAAGACTTTTTAAAGGTTGCCCAGGAGCTGGTGCAAATGGGCGCCGATTCGATCTGCATCAAGGATATGGCAGGACTGCTGTCGCCGTATAATGCCGAAAAACTGGTACGTACGCTCAAATCGCAGCTTACCGTGCCGATCGATATCCATACCCACTTTACCAGCGGTATGGGCGATATGACTTACTTAAAAGCTATCGAAGCCGGCGTCGATATGATCGATACCGCTTTATCTCCGTTCGCACAAAGCACCGGCCAGCCTTCTACCGAGGCTATCGTCGCTACCCTGCAGGGCCAGCCACGTGATACCGGTATCGAACTGACCAAGCTGCACAAGGCTGCCGATTATTTCCGCGGCGTCAAAACACAGCTTGTCAAAGATTTTGGCCTGAACGACAATATTCCCATCGATCCTAAGGTACTCACCTTCCAGATCCCCGGCGGTATGCTGTCGAATCTGCTGAATCAGATGAAGGAAATGGGTTCTGCCGATAAATATCCAGAATTACTGGAAGAAATGCCGCGTGTACGCGCCGAGCTTGGTTATCCGCCGCTGGTGACACCTACCAGCCAGATCGTAGGCTCTATGGCTGCTTTGAACGTCACTTTAGGACGTTACAAGATGATCCCGAATGAAGTCAAAGACCTTGTGCGCGGAAAATATGGCCGCACACCTGCGCCGATCGATCCTGAAGTCAAAAAACTGGCTATCGGTGACGAACCGCAGATCGATCATCGCCCTGCTGACGATATTGCGCCGCAAATGGAAAGCCTGAAGGCCAAACTGGCTGCGGCCGGCTATCCCAATGCCGACATCGACGATGTTTTATCTTATGCCCTGTTCCCTGATGTTGCTTTAGCCTATTTCAAAAAACACCGTTGACCTGAATACACAAAAGCCGTATGTCATAAGACATACGGCTTTTTTATGTATTTTATGCGTTTATGGCTTTTTCTTATGCCTGCTGCAGCTTTTCTTTTGCTATTTCCAGCATCAGCTTGATCCTGTTCATTTGATTGACCTGGCTGGCATCAGCGTCACAATCAAGCGCAATGATATTCGCCTGAGGATCAGTGCGCAGAAGCTCGCGGATCATGCCCTTGCCGGTAACATGATTCGGCAGGCAGGCAAACGGCTGCAGGCAGACGATATTATCTATGCCGCTGCGCAGCAGCTTGGCCATCTCGGCAGTCAGCAGCCAGCCTTCGCCGGCCATATTGCCGGTAGAAAGATGTTTTTCTGCCAAAGCGATCAAGGCCGATAAAGGTTCATAGGCACTGAAGCGTTTACTCTTTTGCAGCGCTATATTCAGCGGCTTGCGGTAATAATCCAAAAACTTCATAAATAATTTGGACTTGATCACATTGCCCAGCGTTCCGTCCAGCAGACGGCGTTTGACCTGTTCGTCATAAGCCGCATACAGGAAGAAGTCCATCATATTCGGCAGTATGACTTCGGCGCCTTCAGCTTCAAGATAGCTGACGATGTTATTATTGGCAACCGGATGATATTTGACCAGTATTTCGCCGACAATGCCTACCTTGGGCTTGCGCACATTATCACGCAGCGGCAGCACATCAAAAGCAGCAGTCACCCGTTTGATCGTCTGTTCAAATGATAAGCCAGTCAAGCCTGCCAGGCTGTCCTTGCAAAGCTGTGACATCAGTTTATACAAAGCATCGGCCGCACCCTTTTCCTGCTCATAAGGACGTACGCGATGCAGCAGCTGCATCAGTAAATCGCCATACAGCAAGCCTTTGACCATATCCTTCAGCAAATGCCACGACAGCGAAAACCCATCGCTTTTTTCACCATACAGTGAAAAAACAGGTATGTTGCCAAGTCCAGCATCACGCAAAGCGCGGCGCATCAGAGCGATATAGTTGGTCGCACGGCAGGCGCCGCCCGATTGGAACAGAGCGATACTGGTTTTATTCAGGTCATATTTGCCCGACGTCAACGCCCGCAGCATCTGGCCAATAACCAGGATAGCCGGATAACAAATATCATTATTGACATATTTCAGACCTAAGGCTACTGCTTCCCGATCCGGCAGCGGCGCGATCTCCAGCTTGTATCCGGCACGGCGCAGAGCAGTTTCCATAAACTGGAAGTGCACTGGTGAAAGCTGCGGCGCCAGGATAACGTGTGTATTCCGCATTGTTTTTGAAAACGACGGCGGTATATAAGCAGGTATGTCTGTTTCCTGATGTTTATCAATACGTTCGCGCATGGCCGCCAGCAAAGAACGGATACGGATACGTGCGGAACTGATATGGTTGATTTCGTCGACCTTCAGTAAGGTATACAGCCTGTGATGACGCTCTAAAATCTCTTTTACTACGTCTGAGGTGATGGCATCAAGCCCGCAGCCGAAGGAACTGAGCTGAATCAGCTCTAATTCCTTATGTGCAGCCACAAATTCTGCTGCCCGATAAAGCCGGGAATGCCACGACCACTGGTCAACAACTACAGGCAACTGCCCTTTAAGGCTTTCCGGCAGGTCGGCAACCGCATCTTCCGAAATGACTGTTAAACCAAAGGAGGCGATCATCTCCGGCAAACCGTGGTTGATTTCCGGATCTGCGTGATACGGACGCCCTGCCAAAACTACGGCATGCCCATGCCCGTCCAGCACTTTTTGCAGCAGCTTGTGCCCCATATCTCTGATTTCCTGCTTATAGCTAAGCTGTTCTGTACGTGCTGCCTGTACGGCAGCTTCCAGTTCCTTCTGCTTCAGGCCTTCCTGCCGGAAAACTTCTGCCAGACGTTCTGCCAGGCGTTTATCATGGTACAGCGGCAGGAATGGATGCATAAACTCAACATCGGCCGCCCGCAGCTCTTCCATATTGGCGTAGACACTTTCGGCATAGGTTGCTACGACCGGGCAGTTATAGCAGTTATTAGCCTTCTGACATTCTTTTTCATTGTAAGGAACACAGGGATAGAAAATCTTTTTGACCCCTTTTACCAGCAGATCATGGATATGTCCATGCACCAGCTTGGCCGGATAACAGAGTGAGTCGGAAGGTATGGAGGCCATGGCCGATTCGTACAATTCCTTTGACGACGGGCCCGACAGCTCGACCCGATAGCCCAGCCGGGTAAAGAGAGTGAACCAGAAGGGGTAATCCTCGTACATATTCAAAATACGCGGTATGCCGATGACACCGCGCTTAGCGGCTTCTAACGGCAGCGGTTCGTAATCAAAAACCCGGTGGTATTTATATGCATACATATTAGGCGCGCTGGTATTGGTCATTGGCAGCCCCGCACCGCGCGGGCAACGGTTGCCCGTATGAAACACTCCTGCCGGGAAGTAGTGAGCGGTTACCAAACAATTATTACCGCAGCCGCCGCAGCGATAGCTTTTACTGCGGTAGTCAAAAGCAGACAGTGTTGTGGCATCTACCAATGTCGATTTTTCCAGACAGCGGTCGTGCGCCAGCAGCGCAGCGCCAAACGCACCCATCAGCCCTGCAATATCCGGTCTGATGACTTCTTTGCCTGTCAGCTGTTCCATAGCACGCAAAATAGCATCGCTGTGGAAGGTGCCACCCTGCACGACGATAGTATCACCAAGCTCGCCTGCGTCACGCAGACGAATAACTTTATAAAGCGCATTTTTAACAACGGAAATAGCCAGCCCGGCTGCAATATCGCCAATGGCCGCACCGTCCTTCTGCGCTTGTTTTACTTTAGAATTCATAAAAACAGTACAGCGTACACCCAAATCAACGGGTTCTTGCGCTGTTAAAGCCAGCTTGGCAAATTCACCCGCGTCAAGCCCCAGCCCCTGCGCAAAGTTTTCGATAAAAGAACCGCAGCCGGCACTGCACGCTTCATTCAGCATCAGGCGGTCAGGAATACCATTTTTCACAAAAAAGCATTTGATATCCTGTCCTCCGATATCGATCAAAAAGGAAACCTGCGACGCAAAAAACTGTGCCGCTCGTAAATGTGCTACGGTCTCAACTTCGCCGAAGTCAGCGCCAAAAGCGACCTTCATCATTTCTTCACCGTAGCCGGTAACAGCCGCTCCGCCGATCACAGCCCTGGCAGGCATTTTTCCGTACAGATCCTTTAAGGCAGCAGCGGCGATCTGTACCGGATTGCCGTTATTACCGCTGTAATAAGACCACAGCAGTTTATTATCCTCTGAAAGCAGTGCCATTTTTAAAGTTGTCGAACCGGAATCGATACCCAGATAACATTTACCGTTATATGCGGCCAAAGCTTCACGCTCTACCTGATGCTGGGCATGTCTGCAGCAGAATTTTTCATAATCAGCTTCATCTGCAAACAGCGGCGGCAGTTTTGCCACTGCGTCCAGCGGCGCATCGTTCACTTTTGCCAGGGCCTGCAGCAGCTTTTCTTCGTTAAAAATCTCGCCGTCCTTACCTGCCAAAGCAGCACCGATAGCGACGAAGCAATCCGCATCTTCAGTTATCAAAGCTGCGTCAGCCTGCAATTTTAAAGTAGCAATAAACTGCTTGCGCAGCTGCGGTAAAAAGTGCAGCGGGCCACCCAGGAAAGCAACTTTGCCGCTGATCGGACGTCCCTGCGACAAATTGCCGATCGTCTGATGAACTACCGCCTGCAAAACCGAGCCGGCGATATCTTCTTTAGAAGCACCGTCGTTGATCAGGGCCTGCACATCAGTTTTAGCAAAAACACCACAGCGTGAGGCGATCGGATAAATACGCTTGCAGCTTTCTGCCATACTGCCAAGTCCGGCAGCGTCAGTACCCAAAAGCGACGCCATATGGTCGATAAACGCGCCTGTACCGCCGGCACAGACACCGTTCATACGCTGTTCCGGCGAACTGCCCAGCCAGGTTATCTTGGCATCCTCACCGCCTAATTCAACTGCTGTTTCCGCTTCGGGCAGCAAAGAACGAAGCGCCGCGCGACAAGCAATAACCTCTTGTACATGCGGCACCCCCATACGTTCGGCAAATCCAAAACCAGCCGAACCGGTCAATATCAACGAAAATTCTCTGCCGTCAATAATAGCGAGAATTTTCTGAATCTCTTGTAAAAATGCAGTGCTGGGATCTGACAAATGGCGAAAATAATCTTTAAAAATTATTCGCTCCTTTTCATCTAAGACCACAAATTTGATCGTAGTCGAACCAATATCGACCCCTAAATGATAAATCATCTTCTGCATATAAAATCCCCCTGTCAGGAAGCAGCGTCTCTTCCTGTAGCCACAAAACTTAAAGTCAAAGTCCCCAATGGTTACAAACCTGCTTTAAGCCCGCTGTTTCTGCGCTTTATCCCCTGTATAAGCAATCATTTGCAAAGCATATTTATTTCTGTTACTTAATTCAATAAAAGGCAGCTTTTTTATAATTATATACCTCTTTAACTGGTATTATCAATGGTTTCGGCAACAAAAATCAACAAAAATACTCCATTTGTCGGATTAATAAATTACAAAATATCAAGGATAAGTAAAAACAGGATTTTACCAAATCTCTATGGATACATATAAAAACGGCAGCTTTTTTAAAAAGCTGCCGTTGGTGATGCTTTTATTCAATTACAGGGCTTCTTTAAAGGCGCTGCCGCCCACAAATTCACGTAAAATAGAGTTTTTAGGAATCAGCTCTTTATCCAGCGGCGTCACATGGCTAAGCAGTCCAAGCAGTCTTTGCGCGTTAGTATAAACCGCTTCTGTTTCCGGTACGCCCTGCAGCAAAGGCTCGGCATACTTTTTCAATACTGCAAACTCATACACCAGTGTGGTATTAAAAATAATATCTGCTTCTTCCTGGAATGGGAAAATATATTTTTCTTCCCCACGGCGTACATCGTCCCACAGCTTCAAAGTCATCAGCGCGTCATGCGAACGGAACTGCGAATCACGCACCAGCCGGCGCAGCAGACGCATATCGGTAGTCTGGATACGGTTGTAATCATCCAGCGACATCGGCGTCAGGGCACTGATATAGACTTTCAGTTTATTACGGGCCGGAACAACGGCAGAAATACGTTCGTTCAAGCCGTGGATACCTTCGACGATCAGCACAGAGTTATCGCTCAAAGTCAGCTCACGGCCACGGTATTCGCGCAGTCCGGTACGGAAATTGTATTTGGGTATTTTAACTGTTTCACCTGCCAGCAGACGCTTTAAATGGTCATTGAATAAATCCAGATCGATCGCTTCGACGCTTTCAAAATCATAAGATCCATCCGCTTTGCGCGGTGTATTCAAACGTTCTTTATAATAATCGTCCATTGATATCGGCACAGGTCTGAGACCATTGACTACCAGCTGGATGCTCAATCTTTGTGCAAAGGTCGTTTTCCCCGAGGAAGAAGGACCGGCAATCAACACGAGATGTACGTCTTTGCCTTTATCAGTGATTTCATCAGCTATGGCGGCGATCTTTTTTTCATGCAGCGCCTCAGCCACCTGAATGATCACTCCGGCATGGTCCTCTTTTATAATGCGGTTCAGCTTGGCAACAGTATTGCATTGCAGCATAGTTGACCATTCTTCCATCTCGTGGAACATTTTATTGAGTTTGGGGCTGTCAACAAAAACATCCAGTTCGTTCTGACCCGTTTCCGGATAATTGATAACGATGCCGTTTTCGTAGTTTATCAGTTCAAACAGCTTCAAATAACCGCAATCCGGCAGCATCGGTCCGAAAAAATATTCCATATGGCCCTTCAAGGTATAACAGGTCAGCAGTAAATCATCATCAATAGCGTGCAACAGCTCCAAGCGGTCAGCTTCGTTCCGCTCGCATAAAATTTTTTCAGCTTCTTTTTTATTTATATGTTTATAAATGATCGGTTCAGACTTGGCTGCCAGCTCTTTCATATAGTCTTCCAAGGCCTTTAAATCGTAGTTGCTGAGTACGATATCGTTAGTGATTTCACAAAATAAAGCGCTGCCCAGGGAATTACGGGCCTCAATTTTTACTTCCGGCCGCAGCTCTTTGATAGCTACCAGAAAAAGGAACAGCAGGCTGCGCACATAAACGCGCATCCCCTCCTCCGTATCCAGCGTTATAAAATCAACTGTACCATTTTCAAAAACAGGCTTTTGCAGATCAGTGCCAATGCCATTGAAAATACCTTCCACGATCGGGCTTTGATAGTTAGCAGCAAAGTCTCTGCTGACTTCCAACAGCGTCGTTCCTGCAGGATACTCTCTGATAATATTGTTGGGTAATGTCAATTTAATTTTCATAAATACTCCTTATGGGAAAAAAGACCGGAACTTTTTTAGCTCCGGTCTTTGATTGTTATCAATGCTTATTTTTCTACAGCCTGCATTGCAGCCTGTACTTTTGCAGCCATACCGGCGATCTTTTTAAGCGGTACTGCGCAAACGGCAATACGTACACCTGCAGCCAAAGGAACAGCAAAAATATTGTCTTCGTGCAGTTTATCACAGATAGCATCGGGATTTTTTGCCGGAATGGACAGGAAGAAGCCTGCTACATAAGGCAGCATCGGCAAGCCGCATTCTTCGGCTTCTTTTGTGAACAGGTCGGCACGTGCTTTGATCATTTGATAATAATCGTCACGCTCTTTTTCGGTAGCGGCAAGCAGTTCCGGATCACTGTAAATATTAGCCAGAGTTTTCATTGCCGGACGGTTGATGTTGGACCAGGTCGCACGGCTTGTATATTGGTTGATGGCGGCAAATTCTTCAATGATTTCCTTAGAAGAAGAAACGCCGATCATAGCGCCGGTGCGCTGACCATAAAGTGTAAAGCCTTTAGACATACTGTATGCCACAATACTGAGAATGTTAGCAGGCAGATTGGAAAGCTTTTTGAAGATCTTACGAACTTCTTCTTTTTCGCCAGCATAATCAATATATGCTACGTCTAAAAGCAGCGTTACAGTTTTATCAGTACCTGCAGTCGCTTCTTTGATGATGTCGATAACGCCCTGCAAGTCTTCTTCACTGAGACTGTAGCCAGTAGGGTTATGAGCCGGAGTGTTGATCATGAGCAGCAGACTTTTCTGTTTGCCCAAAATCTCGTTGACTTTGGCTTTTAACGCCGGCAGATTGTATTTATTATTTTCATCCAGCATTTTATAGGTATCCAGCTTACGTCCCATATCCTGACACAAAACCTTATACGGTCCCCAGTACCAGTCGGATGTCAGCGCGGTTTCACCTGCATCCATATAGTTCCAGATAGTATGATGGATAACGCCTGTACCACCGGCAGTAGCAACAGCGGCGATATAGCCTTCAGGCCTGGAAGTGCCGAAAGCAGCAGTAATAACTTTTTCAAGATAATCAGGCAGTCCGGAAATAGGAGCGTAGGCGATCAGCTCGTTTGTCGCAAGACCACGGTAAACCTTTTCGATAGTCGGCAGACAAACAAGTTTTTCATCTTCGTCTAAAATAGCGCCGATAGTGGCATTGGTTACTTTGTCAGCACCGTATTTAGCTGCTGCGGCAACGGCAGCGGCATTAGCGCCGAAAATTTTATCCTGGGCAGATTTTCCTTTAGCATGATTAGCTGCAATACTAGTGATCATTGGTAAAAGGCCTCCTTAATTTATATAAGTAACTTTGCTTGCTTTTTATTTTGCGCCTTCCGGGAAGAAATGTTCGTGGATAGCGTTCACAGCGGTTTTAACGTCCTTTTCCGGCACCAGGCAGGAAACGCTGATTTCGGAAGTACTGATAACGTCGATATTGACGTTGGCTTTGGCAAGCGCACCGAACATACCTGCGGCAATACCGGGGCTGCCCAGCATACCTGCACCAACGATAGATACCTTGGCAACATTGACTTCAATGTCAGCTTTATCAAAATGCATCGTTTCCTTCAGGCTTTCAATAACGCTCATCGCTTCTACCATATCGGTTTGGGTAACGGTAAACAGGATGTCATTTTTATGGTCGGTAGCACTTGCGCTTTGAACGATCATATCGACATCGATATTGGCTTCAGCCAGAGCCGAGAAGATTTTATAGGCAATGCCCGGTTCGTCGCTGACACCGCGAACGGCGATTTTTGCGACATTAGTATCGTGCGCTACACCGCGAATAACAAAGTTTTTCTCTTGCACTGTGTATTCCTCCCTAATAATAGTTCCGGGTACGTCGTTAAAGGTAGAACGTACATGGATGGCAACGCCGTTGTGCTCACCATACTCTACGGCGCGCGGCTGCATAACGCCTGCACCCAGGCGGGCCAGTTCCAGCATTTCCACAAAAGTGATCTCGTCCAGCTTCTGCGCTCCCGGTACGATACGTGGATCAGCGGTATAAACACCGTCCACGTCAGTATAGATATCGCACATATCAGCTTTCAGACCTGCCGCAATCGCAACAGCAGTAGTATCGCTGCCGCCGCGGCCCAAAGTTGTGATCTGTCCCAAGTCAGTAATGCCCTGGAACCCGGCAACGATAACTATCTTGCCTTCGTCCAGAGCCTGCTTGACCTGACAGGCCTGTACGTCTAAAATACTGGCTTTAGAATGCTTATCGTTCGTTTTGATACCAGCCTGAGCACCGGTAAAGGATACTGCGGGCTGTCCTTTGGCACAGAAAGCACTGGCCATCAGGGCAATGGAGACCTGCTCGCCTGTCGCCAGCAGCATATCCAGTTCTCTTTTCGGCATTTCGGGATTGACTTTAGCAGCTAAAGTCAGCAAATCATCAGTATGGTCGCCCATAGCAGAAACAACTAAGACGATTCTGTCGTCCGGTTGACGTTCGCGCAGAATCCGGTCAACGATACCATGCATCTTCTCAGGTGTCGCAACCGAGCTGCCGCCAAACTTTTTCACTAGTGTAGCCATTTACTTCCCCCCGTTTGTTAACTTGTTACCCGGAAAAATCCATTCCAAGCGCACAGAAAGCATATATTTTCACTAACTATTATCACATTATTTAGTCTTTCGGTCAATATCTTCTACAAAATTTTCTTGATTGTATTACATTTTTACACAAAACTGCCTTTTACAGATAAATTACCGTCGCACCGGCACCGCCTTCATGCAGCGAAGCCAGCTCCAGTCTTTTGACCGCACGGTGCGCGGATAAATAGGCAGTCAGTCCGGCACGTAAAGCACCTGTTCCCTTGCCGTGAATGATACGCAGCTCCGGCAAACCTGCCAACAGTGCATCATCGATGCCTTTATCTACGGTCGGTATAGCTTCTTCGATCGTCATACCACGAACATCCAGTTCCTGTCTGGTAGAAGCAGTACGTGTGACCAGCATATCATGGGCATACCCCTTGCGTTTTTTAGGCCGCAGATCTTCGCTCACTTTGGTCTTCCCTTTTACCAGCAGGCAATTTTTAGCAGGCACGTTAGTTTTTAATATACCTACCTGCACTGTCACATCGCCGCCGTTAACAGCAACAATCGTACCATTTTGACGCAGTGAAGGTAAAAAGACAGTCTGCCCGACTTTGGCAGTTTCTTTTGACAACGGCGTACCTTCCGGCAATGGCGCATCTTCACTGAACTGTTTATTTAACTGTTTGCGCGCGGCTTCTGCAGCAGCTTCCAGTTTTTTCGCATCAAAGTCAGCCTTCATTGAGCGCAGCTCTTTTAAAATAGCTTCCGATTCCCTACGGCTGCTGCGGTAAATCTCATCAGCCTGTTCACGGGCTTTACGCAGCATTTCGTTCTTGCGGCGGTCAAGCTCCTGTTTCTGCTTGTGCAGCTCCTGCTTAATCCGCTCGCTTTCCAAACGCAGCATTTGTATTTCTTTGTTCTGCGATTCATATTGGCGGCGTTCGCCTTCCAGCTCGTGCAATACATCTTCCATATGCACATGTTCCTGATCCAGCAGTTTACCGGCATTTTCAACAATCTCTTCCGACAGTCCCAGCCTTCTGCTGATATTGAAAGCATTGCTGCTGCCCGGAACACCCATCAGCAATCTGTAGGTCGGCCGCAGACTGACAGGATCAAATTCCACGCTGGCATTTTCCATTCCCGTATGTCCATAAGCAAATGTTTTCAATTCGCTGTAGTGTGTCGTGATCATTGTCAGCACGCCCTGTTCATGCAAATGCTCTAACATTGCCATAGCCAGGGCAGCACCTTCGTTAGGGTCAGTACCGGCACAGATTTCATCCACCAGTACCAGATCACCGCTGCGCACTTCATTTAAAATCTCTACCAGATTGGTCATATGTCCGGAAAAAGTACTCAGGCTCTGCTCAATGCTCTGCTCATCACCAATATCGGCATAAATAGCTCTGAAAACCGGCATTTTAGCACTGCGGGCAGGTAAAAACAAGCCGGCCTGTGCCATTAACGCAAACAGCCCGACCGCTTTTAGAGCTACGGTTTTACCGCCGGTATTTGGACCGGTGATCAAAAGCGTATTAAAATCTCCGCCCAATTCTATATCCAGGGGCACTACTTGACTTTGATCCAGCAGCGGATGACGTCCCTGCACGATCTCGACTTTGCCGCCTAAATGCAGCATTGGCCTTACGGCTTTCTGCGCCTGCGCCAAATAAGCACGGGCACAGATAACGTCAAAATTTGTAAGAGTCTCGACGCCGGCAGTGAGCAGATCCCCGTCTGCCCCGACGCTGCCGGACAGCTGCCTCAGAATCCGTTCTATTTCCTCTTTTTCTTCGGCCATATATTTTTTGATATCATTATTCAGGTTGACAACAGCCATCGGCTCAATAAACAGGGTTGCTCCACTGCCGGACTGGTCGTGAACGACGCCCGGAAAATTGAGTTTATATTCCTGTTTGATCGGAATGACATATCTGTCTCCGCGCATAGTTACCAGCGCGTCCTGGAAATATTTTTGATTATTGGGATCGTGCAGGACTTTTTCCAGCTGTTCACGCACACGGTTTTTCGCTATCTGAATGCCAGTCCGTAAGCCGCCAAGCTTTGTCGAAGCACTGTCTTTGATCTCGCCTTTTTCAGAAATAGCATTCTCCAGTTGTTTTTCCAGACGCGGCAGCGGCTGCAAAGCTTCGGCATAGGCAGCCAAAGTCGGTGCCAGCTCACTCTCCTCCTGTAAAAAGGTCTTGATCTGACGGATCGCCGCAGCCGTACTGCCGATCTCCATTAAGGTTTCAGCTTCCAGCACAGCCCCTAATTGGGCATGCTTAACAGCAGCCACAATATTATGCGCGCCGCCAAAGGGGAATCTTTTCCCTTCATCCAGCAGGCGCAGTGCCTCGGCTGTTTCCTCCTGCAAGCGCTTAACGATACTGAACTCACTTTCTGTGCGTATCGCTAAAGCCTGCGCCTTCCCCAGCGAGGTGGCCGTTTTGCTGGCCAGCAGCGCTTTTACTTTATCAAATTCTAATGTCTTAACAGCAAATCTTGCCATAATTACTCCTTATAATACGCCGCGGAAATAATGCCCCCTGGTCGTATGCGGCAGGTTTTCCGCAACTTCGCGGTCACCTCGCAGCACTTCCTTATACAGCGTTACCAATGATGCAGTTTCTTCATTAGTATAATTACGCGCGTCTAAACGCAGCCGACCAACGCCGATACTTTCCATATGCTTGATATTGGTCAGCATCGACAGGTCATGCGCATTTAAAATATGCATTCGGCAGTTCTGATCGGTAACTATAGGAAACTTCGCATCCTTGCGGTCGCTCAAAAACAACTGCTCCCGGCAGTTAAATTTACAGGCGCCCTGATGCAGATCACCTAAAAAGCTGCCGCCTACACAGTATTCCGAAACCATCATTTCAATCCGACCCTGCACCATACATTCCACAGGAACGGGGCTTACTGCGGCTAAATGTTCTACCTGCGCCATTGTCAGCTCGGCTGACAGGGTTGCTCCCACGGCGCCCTGTTCACGCCAGAATTCCAAATTCTGATCGTTATAAATATTCAAAGACATATCGGCCCACAAAGACAGCCCGCTGTATTGCTGCGCCAGCTGCCACAAGCCGTTGTTGCTGATATAAACAGCATCGGGCTTCAACTGCTGCCAATAGGCAAACAGCTCTGCAAAATAAGGCAGCTGTCCTTCTTTAACAATACGCGGTGTCGCTATGGCCCATTTTTTACCATAATTTTGAGCAAGACCGGCAACTTCGGCATAAGACTGCCTCGGCAGCTGCCTGCTGCTGAAAATATCCCCGCCAAAAATAATATAATCAGCGCCTCCTGCCAAAGCAGCCTGTGCTTTAGCAACAGTATCGGCATGCACAGTCAAAAGCGCATGTTTACTGCGACTGATTTTTTCTGCAGGAACCAGATCACGCGGAACTTTATGACGTTGTACACGCATCGGTGCAAAAGCCTCCAGACGTGCAGTATCTAAAGCTTCGACAGCTAAACGGCGAGCCTCGTTGATCTCGCTCATCGGCACCATTACGTTTTCATCACATTCAAGCACCAAGTCTGACAGCTCATATTCAGTCGTGCCCAGTCGATCTACCTGTTTACGCACAGTTTCCTCATTTAAAGCATGCTTGCGGGCAGCTTCTACAATAAACTGCGTTTCACCATAGCCTGTATTGCCCTCGTCATCAGTCAGCAGCACCGTCATTGGATTGCCTGCTCTTGCTGTTACTAAAGCACTTACAGGGATACGGCGTTTGGCCTTCTCACCAAAGAACTGTGCGGCATATGTCATCAGACGGTTATCAAAGGTTCTGAAAACACGGTCATTCATTTTAATGCCATGCGGCACATCGATAGTGACCTGCGAACCTGCGGCAGCCACAGCTACTTCCTGTCCGTTCTGCAAAAGTGATGTCACAGTAGTGCCAACACGACCACCCACGCTGACCCAAAACTCTAAGCCATCATCCAAATGCAATTCTTTATCAAGTTTCAGTGTCGCTTTGTTAGCTGCTTTATCAAGCTTAACAACACGCCCCACCAAAACACCGCGATTGTTTGGCCGGCGGTCGCTCATCATTTCCCTGCCGGGCCGCTCCAGCAGATAAGCAGTTGTAAAATCACGATTAAAGATCTGTTCAATATTGGCAAAATCTTCTTCCGGCACCTGGTAATCACCGCCAAGATAACTGTCGATAGCCCTGCGATAAGCATCGACAACTACGGCTACATATTCAGGACGCTTCATACGTCCTTCGATTTTATAGGATGTTACACCGGCTTCGATCAGCTGCGGTAAAATATCCAAAGTATTCAAGTCCTTAGGACTCAAAAGATATTGCCCTGCGTCTTTGCCGCTCAGCAGATCTTCTCCTGCTTCATTGACCAGCTTATAAGGCAGACGGCACGGCTGAGCACAACGTCCGCGATTGCCGCTGCGACCGCCGATCAGGCTGCTCATCAAACATTGACCTGAATAACATACGCACAAAGCTCCATGAATAAAAACTTCTATTTCTGTATCTGTGCCATGACAGATCGTATTTATTTCTTCCAGACTCAACTCGCGCGCCAGAACAACACGTTCCATACCGGCTTCAGCAGCAAGCTTAACACCCTCGGAATTAGTAACCGTCATCTGCGTACTGGCATGCAAAGGCAGGTCCGGCACTATTTGCCGGGCCAGACGGATCACACCCAGATCCTGTACGATAATACCGTCGATGCCCACATTACTCAAAAACAGCAGATAATCAGCCAATTCGCCCAGCTCACTGTCATCGACCAGCGTGTTGACAGTGATATACAGTCGCACACGGTGCATATGAGCAAAGTAAACAGCCTTCTGCATTTCTTCACGGTCAAAATTACTGGCATACTGACGTGCGCCAAAAGCTTTGCCGCCCATATATACAGCATCAGCACCGGCATTCACCGCCGCTTCCAACGCTTCCCAGCTCCCGGCAGGAGCGAGCAGTTCGATGGTTTGCTTTTTCATTAACTAAAAACCTCTTCTCTAAATATCCTTCGCCGCTTTCAGCAAGGTTTCATATTCACGACGTAAGGTATATAACTCTCCCGCCAGATCCAACGCCGCCCATACAGCGACTTTGGAAGTTGTGACCAAATGCTGGCTTGTCGCCAGTTTCTGCATTTTTTTATCGACCATTGCCGCAATCGCGTCCACATCAGTACGCGGCAAATCAGTCTTTAAAGTATATTCATCATTAAAAATTTTCACGGTAACGGCAGTTTTTTCCATCTCAGACCTCCGTTATCACAATACTTTAACAGTAAAGCTGAATTTGTCAAAGCCGCTGCCTTTTTCCCAGGCACGCTTATATTCCATATTCACCTTGTATTCGCCCGGCTCCTGGGCACCGAAAACAATTATTTCTAATCCAGGCATTCCGGTCCGGTTGTTGGCAGCATTACCAGGCAAAACATAAGAACGTCCCAGTTCATAAAACTGACCAGCATAACCATTACCCTCTACAAACCAGGAATAGCCCGTTGTACGATTGGATTCCAACTGTAAAGCCAGCAGCTCTCCGGCCTTCACAGTTACGACCTTATCCTCAACAGCACGAGTCAATCCATATACCGTCAGCAAACGGCCTGCTTCGCCTGTACGCAGCAACGGAAACAATTTACTATAAGAAACAAAATTACTGTAAGCAGCACCACTGCTGGTACGCGTATAAATACCGTTATCAGCAAATAACACGCCTTCATAAGCGCCTAAAATTTCATGTACGGCATTGCCTTCGCCAACAAAATCGCGAATGCTGAACTCATTGCCGGTAGTCATATCTAAATTTACAGCCTGATAAGCAGTACGGCCGCCGTTAGTCGCTTTCAGCAAAACACCGACTAAGCTGGGACGGTTCAGCTTCACTTCATAGCTGACTGTACCGCTGCCGCCAACCTGCGCCAGCAAGTCTTTGACTTTGCTGTTCAAAATGCCGTTAACACTTTTTTGAAGATTAGTATATCTCAGACCATCAATCTCCGGTATCTCGCCCTGCATATTCTTTGTCGCAACAACTTTGCTGAAAACAGTTGTTGGTTGCTCGGCAAAAGCTACAGTACTTAATCCCAGTATCAGGCAGCACAGTAAGATCCCCAGTATTCTCATCAGCGTCGCACCTCTTTCAATAAATATTTTTGATTTAAGCTAAGGCCTTGATATATTGAACAGCCTTGCGCATTCTGCTCAAGGTAGTTTCTTTCCCCAGCAGCACCATAACATCAAATAAGCCCGGGCTTACAGTACGACCTGTCAGAGCCAAGCGTGTCGGATGCACAACTTTTCCCAGTGATAATCCCTGCTCTTCGGCAATCTTATTATAAGCGGCTTCCGTACTGGCAAGATCAAAAGTCTCTAACGCTTCAAGCGCATTGATGCAGACAGTTAAGAGCTCGGCTGCTTCCGGTTTAAAATGCTTGCCGACACCTTTTTCATCATAGCTTTCTACCTCTTTAAAGAAGTATTCTGCGGCTTCAACAACTTCCTGCAGTGTTTTGACACGTACGCGCACTACGTCTACCAAACGGGCAAAATAATCTTTATTTGCCTCCAGCCATGCTTCATCTACCAGGCCGGATTTGATGAAGAAGATTTTTGCCTCAGGCAGAACTGCTTCCAGCGGCAATGCTGATAAATATTGTCCGTTCATCCATGTAAGTTTTTTCGTATCATAAACGGCTGCCTTTTTCGACATTTTTTCCAATTCAAACTGAGTCACAGTGTCCTGCAGCGAGAAAATTTCTTCTTCGTTGCCCGGAGCCCAGCCCAGCAGAGTCAGATAATTTACAATTGCTTCCGGTAAATACCCCTGTTCACGGAATTCTTCAACAGAAGTTGCGCCGTGACGTTTACTTAACTTACTGCGGTCAGGAGCAAGTATCATCGGCATATGTCCAAATTTAGGAACAGCAAAACCACAGGCCTCATAAAGCAGTACCTGCTTAGGAGTATTGGATAAATGTTCTTCGGCACGCAGCACGTGACTGATGCGCATTAAATGGTCATCAACGACCACAGCAAAATTATAGGTCGGCATACCATTAGTTTTAACGATGACAAAATCATCAAATTGCGTTAAATCAAAAGTAACGTCGCCGTGGATCAGATCATGTACTGTCAGGTTTCCTTCCGTAGGTATTTTAATGCGTACGGAATAAGGCTCACCCTTAGCTGCTCTGGCCTTTGCTTCCTCGACAGGCAAATCTCGGCAGGTGCGGGCATAACGGAACGGCTGTTTGGCCGCACGTTGTTTCTCGCGTTCTGCTTCCAAAATTTCCGAAGTACAGAAGCAATAATACGCCTTACCTTCTTCCAACAGCTGTTCGGCAACCTTGCTGTAAATCTCACGACGCTCTGATTGGTAATATGGACCCACTTCACCGCCTACTTCAGGTCCTTCATCCCAGTTCAGCCCAAGCCATTTCAAACTGGTAAGTATTTGGCTTACGCTGTCTTCTTTCAACCGTTCAGTATCAGTATCTTCAATACGCAGCACCAGCTTACCATTATGTTTTTTAGCAAAAAGCCAGTTAAATAAAGCTGTTCTTGCTCCACCGATATGTAAATAACCCGTTGGGCTGGGTGCAAAACGCACACGCACTTCTTCCATGTTATCGTCTCCTCAAATTGAAAAATGAAAATTCTATATCATTATAATTATATTACGAACAAAGTAAAAAAGCAAAGCAGCCCTGCCTTAGCAGGACTGCTTTGCAGCAGATTTTACAGTTATTTTTCTTCTCAGCCTGTTTTTATCGTTTGGTTTACTTTTTAAGCAGATGCTTCTTCTTTTACAGCTTCCGCCAAAATCTCGATCGCCAGACAAATATCTTCGTTGTCAGCATATTCTGCCGGGTTATGGCTAATGCCGCCTTTACAGGGGACAAACAGCATACTTGCAGGAGCCAGTTTAGCCATGTGCATAGCATCGTGGCCGGCTCCACTGTTCATATGGCGATAAGCGATACCTTTCGCCGCACAGATAACATCCAGCTTTGCTGCCAGCTCTTCCGACAAAGCGACAGGATTATCGGCTGTCAGCATATCCATAGTGATAGTAATACTGTCATTTTTAGCAATTTCTGAAACCGCATCACGAATATCGCTCAAGGCACAGTTGATACTTTCTTCATCTACTCCGCGCAAATCTACCCACAAGGTAGCCTTGCCAGGAACTACATTGATCGAAGACGGCTCTACATCCAAAACACCAACTGTAGCTACCGTGCCACTTTCCGCTTCATTAGTTGCAGCTTCTTCAATGGCTATAACAAGCCTGGCCGCACTTACAAGCGCATCTTTACGAAAACCCATGGGAGTGGCTCCGGAATGATCAGCTATACCTTCGACAATGATTTTAAACCGCGTCGGCGCCGCAATATTATGAACGATACCAATGTGTTCACCTGTTTCTTCCAGTACCTTACCCTGTTCAATATGTATTTCCCAAAAACTTTTAAAGCAGCCTGCTGCTTTACGTGCCTGTTTGTAGGCAGCAGGGTCACAGCCCCATTCTGTCAGTGCTTCTTTAAAAGTCACTGCACCTTCTTTGGCAGCGCCCGAGAATTTATCAGGGTCGCCAACACCGGCCATCAGTTTACTGCCGATGGTAGCAAAGCCAAAACGGCTTGATTCCTCTGCCCTGAAAATAATAACCTCAATCGGCCGCTCCAGTTCTTCATCCTGCAGCATATAAAGTACTTCTAAAGCACCTACAACACCTACAGTACCATCATAGGCACCACCCTGCACGACAGTATCGATGTGGGAACCCATGGCAACAGGCGCCAAATCAGTATTTTTACCTTCACGACGCAAAAAGACATTACCAACAGCATCTACAGACAGCTTCAGCTGTAAGTCCTGTATCTGCTTGAGCAGCCATTCCTGCGCTGCTTTGTCTTCTGCCGTATAAGCCAATCTTGTGATTCCGTGTTCTGTTTTGCCAAATTGCGCCAGCCCCTGTAACAGTCCGGCTACTCTTTCTTTGTTTATCGCCTGCATAACAGTCCCCTCACTTTCTCACACTTATTTATTCTTATTTTGACGGCGGTTAGAGCCGGTCTTAGGTGCTTTACGTTTATCCACGACAGCTTTTTTACCGCGTTTCGGTTTAGCAGCTTCTGCCTTACGTTTTTTCTGTACTGGCGCATGCTCACGACGGGCTATCGTTTTGCCGTCTAAATTCTGCCGTTCCATTTTCACATCAAGCTTGTTTTCAATATTTTTGAGCCATTTTACTTCTTCAGCAGTGTATAAGGTAACTGCAATCCCCTCGTTACCGGCACGCCCAGTACGTCCTATTCTATGCACATACCAGTCTACGTCATGCGGTATATCATAATTAACGACATGAGTCACGCCTTCGATATCCAGCCCACGTGCAGCCAGATCACTGGCAACCAGGACCTGCAGCTTGGCCTCACGGAAGGCTTTCATTACTGTTTTGCGTTTGGCCTGCGACATCTCACCATGCAGCACATCTACATTATATCCCTGAGTTCCCAGCCACTCACCCAATTCTTTTGTGCGTTCTTTGCTGAAGCAAAAAACAATCATCAGATAAGGATTGTAACGGTCTATTAATGAAGCAACAGCCTTATTACGATATTCGTCCGTAGTTTTGATGCAGATCTGTTTGATATTTTCAACCGTTGCTTTATTAGGGTCAATATCGATCAAAGCACAATTACGGGTAATACGTTTACCAAGCTTCTGCACTTCCTCTGATAAGGTAGCACTGCACAGCATAGTCTGCCGTTCCGGATCAGTCATTGCGATAAGCTCCGAAGCTTCATCAATAAAACCCTGCTTAAGCATTTCATCAACTTCATCCAAAACCAGATATTTAACTCCGCCAAGGTTAGTATTGCCTTTGCGGATATGATCTAAAAGACGCCCCGGCGTACCGATCAAAACATGGCTTTTGCCGTCCAGCTTATGCTTCTGCGCCTCAAAATCACGGCCGCCGGTAACCGCAAGCACCTTTACTTCACTTCCGCCCAATAACTTCTTCAGCTCTACTGCTATCTGCTGCGCCAGTTCACGAGTCGGCGTAATCACCAACGCCTGTACAAAAGGCTTAGCCGCATCCAGACGTTCTACCATCGGTACTAAAAATGCCAGTGTTTTACCAGTACCTGTCTGCGCTCTTGCGATAACATCACGGCCTGCAAATAAGGCCGGTATAGCCTGTTCCTGAACAGGCATCGGCTTTTTAATCCCCATTTGCTTAAGCAGCTCAACCGTTTCAGCACAAACCTTCAATTCTGCAAAACTATTCACCATATTTCTCACCGCTTTCATTTCAAATCCTAAAATTAAATAATAAAAAAAGCGTCCGATGCGGGACGCTCCGTCAATCTCTTGCTTGACTATGTAGTTGTACTGCTTGCATTCACCATAAAAATAATGGTGCCGAGGACCGGAATCGAACCGGTACGGGGATCACTCCCCGAGGGATTTTAAGTCCCTTGCGTCTGCCAGTTCCGCCACCCCGGCAAAAAGTGGAGGCGACACCCAGAATCGAACTGGGGATAAAGGTTTTGCAGACCTCTGCCTTACCGCTTGGCTATGTCGCCTTAACTGGAGCGGAAAACGAGATTCGAACTCGCGACCCCCTCCTTGGCAAGGAGGTGCTCTACCACTGAGCTATTTCCGCATAAATGGTGCCTCAGCACAGAATCGAACTGTGGACACAAGGATTTTCAGTCCTTTGCTCTACCAACTGAGCTACCGAGGCAAAATGGCGACCCGGATGGGACTCGAACCCACGACCTCCGCCGTGACAGG
>ENA-OQNN01000216-OQNN01000216.1-human-gut-metagenome-genome-assembly--contig:-NODE-216-length-69339-cov-7.151318_pt1 | contig 69339 bp, 56 predicted proteins | sample MGYA00242624_ERZ504870 | MGnify/ENA primary metagenome ERZ504870 (study PRJEB26092, sample SAMD00036379) | human gut metagenome | host: Homo sapiens | study: EMG produced TPA metagenomics assembly of... | reverse complement strand
ATCACGGATTTTGAGGCTATCTTCCATCAGGTCAGAAATCAATGCGACCTGATATGGTTAGAAAATCTAAACCTGCGAGGCGGATTCAAAAAAGACATCATGGACTATATTTGTAAAAAATATCCTGGCTTGGTTCCGCTGTACGATGCTATCTACAATAAGGGAGACAGGAGCTACTTCCGTGGTTTGGAGGATCAAGCGGAACGGCTGGCACAAGAAAACAGCTGTCCCTTCGTGGACAACGAGCTGCCCTACGGCCGGGCAGAGCCTGGGCACCCGGTCATTGTGGATTACTTTTACCATGAGGAAGTGCGCGGCTCGGAAAACAGCGGGCGACGCAACCCCAAAAAATAATTTGTGAAATAAAAGGGTTCTGACATGGAGCTGTGCTTCAATGTCAGAACCTTTTTAGCACTGTTTAAGCATCAACATGATCATCATTCAGAGTATGCCATGGTCTATTCCGATGAGATTGAGGACAAGATCCACCAGATCATGTTGGAGCTGAAGCACTGTTATCCTAATCTGATCAACTACCGCTGGCACGCATTGAAACTGCTGGAAGGAGATACCCCAATGCAAAGCTGCTGGTCACCAGCAAAAACACCAGCAAAAAAGATTTTGAACCCGGTAATCGCAAAAAAATCTGTGCGAGAATTGCGACCGGTGATTATGATGCGGTTACAACATCATTATCGACCTTGCCCGAAAGTAGAGCCGCAAGGTGCGGTATTTTGCCTATGCCAGTGCAACGAAATGCGCGGAACAGGTCGTTGCGGAAGAGGAAAACGCAGTTAAATGAAAACAGGAGTCAGCTGGCGTAGTGTGATCTACGCTGGCTGGCTCCTTTATTATATTGTTATAGCGAACCGTCGAGGAATCTTCCTATTTGGGAGGTGTCCTCGGAGGCTTTTTTAGTTTATATAGCAGCGGTCCTGTTTTATAAGCCAATCTTCACACAGCCGTTGCGCTTCATCCTTTGTGCAACAGGTGCAGTTGAAAAGTTTGCCACGGATGGAACAGTAAGTGTAGTGTACCTTCGGGACTCCATTGGCATCTCGAAAATCAACGCAGCGTTCCTCACCGGGCAGCAGATAGATCGTATCCACGTTCAGCAGCTCCTTTTACCTTCGTTCATGTGCCAAGGGGCACAACGTTTGCTATTGTACCATGTACCGTCCCCAAAGACCATTGCTTTTTTGACCAAAGATACGCACAAAAATTTTCCACCTTGAAATTACCCGGATAGCGTTGAATGAACACAAATAGATTGTGTATAACAAAAATTGCGACAGGTATGCTATTGGTGTGCAACAAACACAATTAGAATGTGAGGTCGCTATGAATACGCTTTTGGGTCAACGAATACGAGAGCAGCGCAAAGAAAAAGGATGGACAATCGAGCAGTTTGCAGAACGGGTCGAGTTGTCAGCAAATTATGTTGGAGATTTAGAGCGCGGAGTAAAAATCCCCAAACTGGAAACCTTTATCCGAATCGTAGAGGTGTTGGACGTATCTGCTGATGTGCTGATCCGGGATTCCGTTCCATCCGCATCCCATGTGGCAGATGACGAACTGAGCAGAAAGCTGAGCCAGCTCACACCGGGGCAGAAGAAAGCTGCCATTGACATTCTGAATGCATACACCGACAACATTCCCTATATTACAAAATAACACCTATGTCAAAGAACGCCAGCAAACGTGCTGACGCTCTTTCTTTTTGCCCTCAAATAGTCTATAATCAACACTATAAGCGTGCACATAACGCTAATAGTGAGTGTTTGAGGTGAACGACATGACAATCCTACCAAATATCGAAGAAGCAATGGAAGATGCCCGGAATGGAAAGCTGAGTCCGTATTGGCAGAACGATCTCAAACGTGAATGCCTGCATAGGAAGTTATCGGCTGAAGAACGGCAGGCGCTTTCGGAACTGAATCGCATTTTGTCCGAGACTCCGCAATGGAGCGGCGAAGAAGAACTGTGTATCGAAATGGAGAACATCGGTGGCAGGGTTCGCTTCTGTCACTTTTGGGATGAGCACTACTCCATGGTGCAGTTGACGGAAGACCGCAACGGAAAATACTCCGCAGCCTACGTTCTGGATGCAGAAACTACCCCGGATGTGCGTAAGGAGGCGGCATTGCAGGCACAGAAAGAACTTGCGGACTGTATGCAGGTGTGGGGCATTTCGCTTCTGGATGCGCCTGTTCCTGAACAGATGAAGTACGATTCTCTTGCAGAAGCCGCTTCTCACCTCATGCAAGTTTTGAACGACCCAGAGCACATCACCGGGTAAAAAGCGTCCCGAAGGGATGCGCAGCCTGCATTGGGAAATGCAGATCAAAGGGGCTTGGGGCATTCCCCAACAAGCGTTTTGCAACGCAAAATAAGCAGATGTATATACGTCTGCACTGCTTGCAGAAGCTTTGAAGAAAAAAGAGAATCAGATGGGAGTATAGATATAAATGTTGCGTCCCATCTCTCCCGTTTCAACATCGAAGCTTCCCGATGCTACCAGTTTTCCGTTATGAGTTATCAGTAGATTTACACATGGGTGCAGAAGTACAAGAAGAATGGAGAAGATGGGCTGAAAGATCGGCGTGGACGGCACAAGAAAGATTACAAGCCGCAGACGGAAGAAGAACGGTTGAAACAGGAAGTAACAACTTTGAAACGGCAGCTTTATCTGGCACAGATGGAGAATGACGTACTAAAAAAATTGCAGGAGCTGGAGAGGGGGAATCGCTGAGTCTGACCAGACTGCTGCTTCGTTACCAGACAGTAAAGGAACTGCATGAGGAAAAAGGCTATGCCGTCCACGACCTCTGCCCGCTGGTACATATTGCTCGTTCTTCTTATTACAAGTGGCTGAACCATCCAAAAAGCAACCATGAACTTGCAAACGAGAAGATTTCAACAGCAATTTAAGAGATTTATAAGGAACATCCAGACAAAGGACATCGCCGCATCCGTGATGATCTGGAAAAGGACTACGATATCCGAACCAGCAACAAACGTGTCCTGAATCTCTGCCAGATGCTTCATATCCAGTCTACCGTAAAATTCAGAAAGCAGGGCTGTACCAGAAATGCCTCGGACCCGCAGGTAACAGCACAGAATCTTCTGCACAGAGAGTTCTGGGCGGGGCATCCCAACGAAAAGTGGCTGACCGATGTAATAGAGTTCAAGTGGTGTGAAGGTCCAATTATCCACAAGCTCTATCTGAGTGCGATCCTTGATTTGTGTGACCGGAGAATCGTCAGCTACGTTATTCGTGACCGAAACGACAACAAACTCGTTTTTGATACGCTGGATAAGGCTATTCTGGAAAATCCCAACGCTCGTCCCTTATTCCACAGCGACCGGGGATTCCAGTACACCAGCAGAACCTTCCGCAAAAAGCTGCTGGATGCCGGAATGACACAAAGCATGTCCCATGTTGGCCGCTGCATTGACAATGGCCCGATGGAAGGGTTCTGGGGAATTCTGAAGCGCGAATGCTATTACGGATATACTTTTACCAACCGGGAACAGCTGGTTTCTACCATTGAGGACTATATTGACTACTACAATAATCGCCGTTACCAGCACCGCCTGTTTATTCAGACTCCGATGCAGGCTCATGTCCATGCCATGAATCGGGCTGCATAACTGGCTGATTGCACAAAAAATTCACCGTTCCTTTGGTGAAACGGCGAATGAAATCTTATATTATTTTTTCTGTCTACTTCACGGAGTGCACCTCAGATTACTTCTATGGACAGTCCGGGGAGTTGTTTTCGTTTTACCGCATTCCAAAAGCCTTGTTCCGAGACAGCCGATTTCAGCAGCTCTCCACCGATGCCAAAACTCTCTACGGAATTCTGCTCGACCGCATGAGCCTGTCTGCCAAAAACAACTGGCTGGATAAGCAGGGACGGGTATTCATCATCTACACCGTGCAGGAAGTTCAGGATTCGCTACCGTGGATGAGGAGTTCATACTCACAAAGAAGCCATATGAGCAGTCTAGCAGAAGCACCCATAAAAGTAATGCCATACCTACCAGATGCGGCAATTCTCCAGACTCAGTGAAATCATAGCGGAGGAATCAAACACAATCGATTATGCATTGGTCTCCTGCTTTCTGAAGGGCAAACACGCTTTTATCGTTGCCGCTCATACCTATCAGGAACACATTCTCAACCGTATCCTAACACAAATATCATATCATCTGGAGTTTTACAGTGCAAAATCTCATACGCAACATAACACGTTTTTTAAACAAAGCATCAACAAATTATTATCTAATCAACAAATGCTTCCTATTTCAAGACAGTTTCTCCTTTGTAATCAATTTCTGCCGGATATTCCTTGACATTACCGTAAAAAAATGATAGTTTTGTGTCAACAGATTTCCGCTGTCCGCCAGATATTTTACTTTTGAGGAGGGTCTTGCATGAAGAAACGGATTTTATCCATTTTTATCACTGCAATCGTCTTATTGCCCTTTATCCTGTCTGCCTCTGCGCTCTCCGATGATGAGGCTCTTGTCCGGAAGCGTGCATACTATGCCGGCATTGAAAGCTCGCTTTCCCTTTTATCCAGAAATCTTGGCACATTGGAAAATGTACAGATTCAAAAAATCGTGGTAAGATCTCCAAAGGATCTTACCACTGAAACCGATGTCAAGGAGTTTACTGTCTCGCAGTCTCAAAAGGATGATTCCCTTCTAGAGATTCTTTCACCCTCCCATGTTCTTCCCATCAGAGTCTATGTTCAGCTTGCGGCCTCTGAAAATGGTATTCAACAAAACTATCTTTTCGAACATACCCTTTCCTATAGCTCGCTCTTTAGTCTTGCTCCATTAACTTCTCCTGAACAATCTGAGAGCGGTTCTACTCAATCCGTTTATTACATTGCTCTTAAAGCTCTTGACTCAGAACAAGGCCATCTTATTGCACCCGGCGCTGCTTACTATATTGATGATTATTACTTTGATATCGATTTGTCTGATTATCAGGGTGCCGGTCATTCTCTTTCCATTCCTCTCCAGCAATCCGGTGATTCTTCGTCTGCTCTCTTTCCTCTTATCCGCAAGCGAGCCTACTACCGTAATATTGAGCAGGGACTTTCCTTCTTGGAGCGTTTACACGCCGAGTATGGCTTGAGCAATCTTCAGGTCAAGCGAATTATTGTTTCTTCCTCGTCCGACTGCATCAGCGAAGCAGATGTTGACAAGGCCCTTGAGGATTATGCGCAAAAGCGTTCCAAGTTTACCCCTGTTAAAATTTCAATTTTGTACTCTGCTTCGGACGGAAACAATCATGTTTTCGACTATAACCCTTCTTTTCCTTCCACTTTTTCCCCTTTTGATTTTTCTTCTTCTCCGGATGATATCGCCCTTGCCCTTAAAATTTTTAATAACCACGCTTCCTACCTTAATAATTATGGTGACTGCCTCGCCCCGGGTATTGCTTATACAACGACTTTAGGTGAAACATACTATCTTGACATTGATCTGTCCGACTATCAGGCACAGGGCCACTCCCTCCTTATTGCCGACTGAGTATCGAGCTTCTCGCAAAGCAGTTGTCCTGTAATAACAAAATCCCACTGTGAATCTGTCAGTAGCAGGTTTCACAGTGGGATTTTCTATTTGATTGCAACCATGTTACCGGGTGCAGAGCAGCTTACCCTTTACACACGGTCAGCAGGCATCACATCCGTGCCAGACCGATCTGTCCCAGCGCGTCAAAAACACCCGTCAGCACAGGTGCAGTATTGATGGCCTTCACAAGGGCCGTCGGGTTGAATGCCTGAAGGATAGACTGGAAAATACCGATCAGGCCAAAGCCTTTGTTCACAGTCTGGCGCTGCTCATAATCCAGGTCAAAGATCCTTTCAAAAAAGCCTTCCCACTTTTTGGTGATCTCAGATGCATTCTGATGGGTATCGTAAGAGCCGTCCGTATAGGTTGCCGGCCCGATGCCGCCTTCGATACCGTATGCTTCTTCTTTGCTGATCTTACCATAACCAGCGGGGAACATCAGAGCATTTTTCTTCAATGATTTCATATTACTTACCTCACATCTCTTGTTTATTACAAACTTGTCAGTTGACAAAATTTGCCGACGTCAAAAGGGTCCCGGCATCATCATAGAGTCGGACCGTGTAAGTGCCCTTGGGGTCCATGATGGAAAGTCCCGGCGAAAAGTCATGGCTTCCATCGCTGCAATTTCCCAAATCGAATTTTGCTGTTGTAGATCCATCCGGATACTGGAAATCAACCTTTACATTGAAATTTCCGCCGGAAGTTCTGAAGCGGATGATGTTCTTATCCGCCTGCGTGATGGATGCCGATTTAGCCACACTTTCAGGCTGTGCCGATGCCGGTGTCGGCTGGGCCGCCGGAGCAGCACTTGGCTGAGAGGACGCTGTCGGCTGGCTCGATGATGCAGGCGCCGGGTTACTTGACGCAGCGGGCTGGCTGGAAGAGGACTGCTGACTTGTCGATGCACTTTTCGAGGACGATACCGCCTGAGAAGACGATGCCGTCTCTGTGCTGGAAGCTGCGTTTTCTTCTTTCTTTGCACTTTCCGCAGTGCTTTCGGACCGTGCTGCGCTCGACTCCGACTCTTTCTTGCTGCTTGCGCTCTCGCTGTTCGATTTTGTATCGACCGATGTGCTTGCCTTTGAGGAAGCAGTCTCTTTTGTGGTCAGTTTTGTCTTGCTCTTACTGCTTGGCACCATACTGCCAAGTATAAAAGCAACTATCAAAAAGATCGCAGCGCCCCACAGCAACTTTCCGCCGGGTCTGCGCCCCGATGTTTTTTGAGCTTTGGGTCTCTCTGATTTCTGCTTTCTCTCCTCGCGGATCCTTTGCAGCTTTTCCTGCTGTATTCGCCTTCTGTCTTCTTTTGTCAGTTTATTTTGCTGATAACCACAGCCATCGCATACGATTGCGACGTTTGAATCCGGAAGTTCCTTTCCGCATCTGGGACATTTCATACCGGTCGTTCTCCTCAGTCTGATTTTTCGTCTGACAGCACTATGCCTGTCACATTTTCAAATTTTTCAGTTTATCTCCAGCAGCTGTAAAAAAGCTTTCAGATCTCCTGCCACCTTATACATTTCGTCTTCGTTTTTCCAGAACACGCCGCTTTCCTCTTTTTGCTCGAATCGCAGGCAGTAGTACCCGCCCAAACTATTCTCCGCAAAAGGCAGCCAAAAATCGGCATCATCCTCTTCGTTGAACATCTCAGCCATTGACAACAAATTGACTGTATCCGAAAGATCCGCCGATATGAATCGCGTCACCAGCAATTCCCTGCCTTGGACCAGCAGTTCCTTGCGGGCCGGGACTCCTCTACTGATAATGCAGAGCATCGCCATTTCCTGCTTTGATAAAGAGATGCCAAAACGCTCCCTCAAAGCCGTAAAAACAGCCGTGTTGCCAACCGCCCGATTCCTGTATAATTGTTTCATGCAGCCTACCTTTTTTCTTTTCCTCCGCCCCAGATCGAGCGTCCACCTTCGTGCGGGATCATATGAACCACGGTCGGGATCAGGAGCATTCTTCCTGCCTGAAGGTCATGATGCCATATGTATCCGTACGGAGTTTCTGCATTTTCCAGTGCCTCTTGGATCTCTTCCAGTTCGTCATCCTTGCCGCGGAATGTTTTTTTCAGGAGACTTCGATATTCCGCATTATCCAGAGGATCATCAAACTCGGCCCCGCAGTAGCGTTCTGCAACTGATGCCCAGAAATCAGACATTGCTTCAGAGCACGCCTTGAACTGTACTCTGTCGCTCACCTGAAACTCTGCTGGTTCCAGATGTGTTTCAAAGGCCGCAAATGGCTCAAAATCCGGATAGCCATCTTTGAATAGCACCGAATTTTTTCCATATCTCTGTATGACCTCTTGTTGTTCCGGCACAGATGGCACCCAGTCCGACTTGCCTCGTTCCCCGATCCAGCCGCCATTTTTTCCTTCTACGGGGAGATGTGTCTTTTTTGTCTGTGGCTCCAGCTGCATTTCTGCACTTGTTCCGTTCAGGAAGTTCTGTACAAATCTCAGCTCCTGCCCTTCTCCGTACCAATCTGCATGGCCTTGGCACTGCTCTGCTGAAAGCAGTACCTGCACCGCACCACCCGGAAGCAGGTTTCCGCTTGCCGTGACCTGCCCTCCTGCACGTCCAATGTTCAGGACAGTCCCCGCCGGTATATGTACTTCACAGTATTGTGTGCGGGCCCCTTTCCAACTGGCGTCCAGAGCAAGTTCCATTTTGGCCACCATACGGTCTGTCGGCATCCTCGTCGTCAGAAACCTTCCGATACGGGAGGACGCTCCACCATACACGCGGTATAACACCAGCTCCTCTGTGGTCTGCACGGTATCATACGCACCGCCCTGAAAGCTCACCTGGTCCTGCTGCGCCAGCGGTTGACGCGGTATCTCATGAGCCTTGCCGCTCAGCAGAACTTGTCCCATATCGGCTGGCCGTGCGGGAGACGCGTGCATTGCACCGCCCAGTGATGCATTCCGGCTTATGGCCACCAGAAAATCACGATACATCTGCATCTGCTTGAGAACTCCCGCCAGTTCCTCCAACACCTTCTGAAATTGTTTTCCATAGCTGTTGCAGATCTGTTGCAGCTGCTCGTAAGCTTCCTGCGCCCCTGACTCCTGTAGATTTTTCAGTTCTCTGTTGATCTTCTTCCATATTTCTATGCTTTTCCGATTTTCTTTTTCCACTTTCATCCGGAATCGCTCGGTGCCTTCCACCGAACCGCAGATCTTTGCCATGCCATCACCTCCCACCTTTTTCACACCCAGCCAGACTTATCCGGTCATCAGGCGGCCAGCTCTTGACAACGACATTAAAGGCTTCTCAGATATGCTTCATACCGTGCCAGTTTCTTATAGACATCACCGATAGGCTCTCTTGCCGCATTCAGCTCCTTCAAAATGGTATTTACCATTCCCTCTACATCTCCGATGCCTTCGTCTCTCCAGCCGTCTTTGATGGATTGCTTTGCAGCCGCTATGCTCTGCGTTCCCGCCAAAATGCCCTTCGTTGACTTTTTGACATCTTCAGCAAGCTTTGCCGCCTCTTCCGCATTAGTATCAATATTTGCCATGATATTTGTCTCCTTTACCGTCCTTCGTACATCAGCCTCTCATAGCGGTCCTTCTCAAGCTCTGCCTGTTTCAGCCGCTCCAGAACACGCTCATCTCCTGTACCTACTGCCTTCAGCATTTCTGCCGTCAGTTCTTTCAGTTTTTGTGTATGCTTCAGGCCCACCGGATCTTTCAGGTATGCCTCTGCTCCCTCTGCACTCTTCTGCAACGACATGACTTCTTTTTTCGTTTCCTCTATTGCCTGATGCAGATTCTTCAATCCTCCTATGATTTTTTCATAGTCACGGTTTACCTCGCCCGCCATTCTGTTTTTCCTCCTTTGTATCCGTCTGTTTTTTCTTATCTACAGCTCCGGAATTTTTGATTTCTCCATCCCACTCGTTTTCTTCAGTTCTCTCAGACCTTTTTGTTTTTCCTTCACCTTCAAGCTTTCTTTCTTCTTCCTTGCGCTTTTTGGCAAGTGTCTGAGACTGCGCGTTCTGTGCTGCCATCTGGAGCTGCTCACTAATTTTCTTCAGCTCCACCACTGCCGCGTCCAGCCGCTGAAACGATGCAAATGAAGCGTCATCTTTCAAATCGTTCTCGCCCTCTGCTACTGCTGCCTTCAGGCTCTGCGCGCACATTGCGAGGTCGATTCCATAACTTTCGATTTTCTTTTCGATTTGGAGTGCCTTTTCAAGGTCCTGTTCCTGCTTCATTCAGTTTCCTCCAGGCTGCCATAGAAAGGCGCAAACTGATGATATCCACGGCCATCATAATAAACATCCATTGAATCATCGATCAGATTGCCCTCAGCGTCCTTGATCGCACGGCTGCTGTTCAGATATGCCAAAGCATCATCCGAACCGATTCCAAATGCAATCCGGTGACGGAATTCATCCACAGAAACGCAGCGGGAACGCTTCAGCGCAGATACAGACGGGTGGAACACCACGGTAACGATGGATTGCCGGGGGCCGGTGCGAACAATGCTTTCGACATCGTTTGCAATATTGTAAATCGGCAATTCCTCTTCTGTGTCGTCTGTTTCCTGTTCTTCCTCATCCGAGCCCATATCAAAGGAATCCTCCGAACTGCCAAAAAGCGCGTCCATCTTTTCTTCCAGCGACTGCATCAAATAATCTGTCTCTTTTTCAAGCGACTTTTTGCGGGATTTAATTCCTCCGACTTCCTGCCGGATGGCTTCCGGATACTCGTCGGGCGCTTCTGCCAGACTCTGGACCAAGCCTGCCAGACCGATCCAGAGTACAAATATCTTTTTCTTTTCGCCTTTTTCTCTCAGACGTTTATGGGTCAACGCAGCAAGTTCAGCTACTTTACGGCAGACAGCTTCTTCTCCGCTGTAAAGACGGACTTCACTATGCCGCATTTCCATTTCTTTCAGCAGTTCTTCGCAATCATAGAACATCGGCTCATACTCATCTGCCATAATGTCGATCTCACAGGGTTCTCCCGCGCTGAGAACGCTTTGAATCACCTGTTCCATCATGCTGATCTGGCGGATATCATCGCTGCCGATGCACATCAGATTCTCTTCAAAATTCGTAAAAAGCGGGACTGCCAGATAAGGTTCCAGTGTAGTCGGTACACCTACAAATATCTCCATTGCACGACGAGGCTTCTTGTGCTCCCAGCAGCGGATCTTTTCCCAGTCAGGCCAAATACGCACGCCGCTGCGCACTACCTGAACATCAGTATTGGCACCATAGTCCTGAATGCTTTTTTCTGCGATCCACTTGCAGCAATCATCGCTGACATAAAGAGTCTTGTTCCACTCAAAATAATAGCGAGTTTCTTCTTCGTTTTCTTCGTTCTTGAATATCTCGCTGCGCTTGAGCGTCACTTCCCATTTGCTCAGCATCTTGAGTTCGCGCACATCGCGGGCATTCGTGATCCCCATAACCGCGTTGTACTCATCGATGCTGCTGCGCATGGACATACGCAGGGTGAGCTGTTCCTTGCCTTCTTCCGACAGGCCTCTCAAGCCAATGCCGCAGGTCTGATCTGACAGCAACAACGAAATACCTACCGAACGAGCCTCTTTCAGGATATTGGTAAGCATCTGCTTGTGCTCCGGGTCATCGCGGACATGATCCGACATTTTATGGAACTCATCGATCACGATCAGGATACGCGGCATACTATCCGACCCGTGCTCTTTGCGGTACTCTTTCAGTGATGTTATCTTTCCAAACGCCTGCTGACGCCGTTCCATTTCCTCATGGATCCGTTCAATGAAGCTGAGAGAGTATTCCATGCTTCGGGAAATGCCCACGAATTTGACGTGTGGGGGTGTATTTTCTGCATAGCGTTGAAATTCGTTCAGCTTATAATCAGCCAGCCACAACTGTACATCTGTAGGCTTATAATTCACTATCACGCCGTTGATGATAGCATGCAGCAAAGTAGATTTGCCGCAACCGGTAGAGCCAGCCAGAAGTGCATGTGCACCATCCGAACCGCCAATGTTGATGTAAGTCACTTTGCCCTGCTCATTGACACCGATCGGCACTTTGATCTCAGCCGCACCATCGCTGGCGCTCCAAGCCTGCTCCAGATCGATACGCTTCTCCAGCGCAGTTTCCATGTCAAGATTGGGTTTGAGGCTCTCCCGGATTTCATTCAGATAGGACTGGTCAGCGGTTGCTCTGCCATTGGGGCGGAAGCGGAAATGCATCCGGCGCAGCTCTTCTTCACTGGTTTCTCCAAGCGAGGCAGCGCTCAGATCCGTGAACCACTCATAACCTTCTCTTTCGCTGCCACTGGCTTCCAGCCAATCCGACACCTCATTCTTAAGGCTGAGTTCCGGTTCCGTCAGTCCTTCATCTTTTGTCCGTCCCGATATCAGCACCACGCTGATGCCGCATCGCCGGGAGTTCAAAATCAGACGTTTCAGCGTCTGCATCTGGTGATTGTCCAAATCGTGCACATTGTCCACGACCACAATGCATTGCGGTACGATTTTCTGCCCTTCCTGTACCATGCCATCGCTCATGCGCTTCGCATTGTAGGTGAGCAGATTTTTCTCGCCGCCGATCAAAGTGCTGACTTTGCCCATCCGCTCTTCCAGCTCTTTGAACAAGTCAGACGCCTCCGACGAAGTCGTAGCGATCTTGAGCATCTGATATCGATGATTGCAGATCCCATCGTCCAGGATATACGCACTATTGTTGATCACACTTTTCAGACTGCTGAGTTCTTTCAGTGATGCAGCCGCATTACCCTGATCGATAAAATAGAACTGGCAGGTATAGGCCGGCGCCGCGTGGAGCATCTGATAGAACAACCCGCGCAGAAAAACGCCTACGCTCTCCTGATTGGTTGTAAAGTCCTTTGCGTCGGGAGCATCCACAAACAGTGTAAAGGGCCTTTGGATACTATAGCTGAATGGAATGCTGAGCCACTGTCCATCCCATAAACCATGCCACAGTCGTGTGTCCATGCTGCTTTCCATCGGGTACAGGATATCGCCCAAATACAGCTCTTCCATCCGGCTTCCCTTGGGGTCATAGCCATTTACCTGTCTGGTATTGGACATCTGCTGTGCTCCGCAAGCCACAAAGCGTTCCACAGCCTCTCGCAGCGTATGCTCTGCCGGGTTTTCTTCCGATTCCTGTTCCTGCGGATGAAGCTTATAATAACGGCCAGCCACATCCGCCATCGTCATAAACCATGTGTAGTCTTCTTCTTTTGCACGGCGCATTCCAAAGGCACTTGCAGGCTTCAGCAGAGCCGCATAATTTCTTTCGTCTGCAAAATAAGACATCGCCTGCTGAGAAAACTCTTCCGGATACGGTTCATTCGGAAATATCGGCATAGGGAATCTCGTCCCATAATTATCCCGAACGATCCGGGTCAGTTCCTCAATCTGCTCTTTTCCTAAAGTCCCCGCCTTTGCTCTGGGCGTCTGGCCGGACAAACTCAGCACATCATTTTGGATTTTTTCGATCTGCTCAAAAAACGCTTTGATCTCCGTCATAATGCCCTCTCCTTTGTATCAGTGCCGGAACGCTTTCCAGAGAATGCCTCCAACTATAGCAAATGCCAACACATCCGGAAGTATCTGCATCAAAAGCGAGGCACCTACCACCACCCCAGCAAAGATAGTTGCAACGACCCCCGTTGCGAAGTAGACTATCGCGCATGCAGCAATAAAGCAGCCTGCGGCCGCCAGCATACAGGCATACTCTTCCCAGCCAACGCTCATTCCCTTATAGAAAACGACAGCACCCAGGATCCATCCTGCTGCGATCATGATTCCACCGCCGCACAGCATCTCTTTATTCAGCTCTGCGGCATCTCTGGTGAGTATGCCGATCAAAACAAAATGCAAGACCAGACTGAAAATGATGCCCAAACCCGCACTGAATCCCGCAAACAACAGATAATGATCTCCCTGCGGAGGTTTAGGAATGGACTGAGGAGATTCAACTTCAAATGCATAGCCAGCAAAGCGCCCCCGCTCATATACCGGCTCGATCGGACGCGGCCCCAGCATTCCGCCGCCGCCATTTGCTGCAATCAGCACTTTATTTTTTTGTGCATCCGTCTGCATTGCCGGGACAAAGATCTTGACCATAACGTTATCTTTTCCTTTGACCCGGTATTTTTTTCCGTCATATTCTGCCCCCACATTGGACTGGACCAATGAATATATCGTTCCTCTTTCTCCTAAAACCTGCATTTCTGCATCCTCCACCACTTTACTTTTTTAAGATTTTTTTCAATAATCCTTCAAGTTTTTCCAATGCACCTACATCATCCGATGCATGTTTGCTTCCATTCTGTGCGGGTATCACCGGCGGAACCTCACCTGCCGTCTTTTTTTTGTGCTGATCCTTTTCCTCACATTTTTTTCTGCACAGCACCTGCTCTACAAGCTTCGTCATTTTCTCAGGCCGCAATCCTGCATCCTTTTTCAGTTCTTTTCCAAGGCTCTGCCGCATATCCGCCGTGACCCATTCCGGACATTCTTTCAGAATTTTATCCGGGTCACACCCTCCCTGCTCCGCAACGGCCATCAATTCTTTGCTGCTCATGAATTCATAAGCAGCATGAGGGCGAGCTGTGCCTTCTGGCAGGAAGCAATACCAGAACAACATTTTCCACGTGAAAACCTTTTTCTTGGCATACAGCCTCGGCAGATGTTTCAGAATCTGCATACGGAACTCTTCTTTTTCAGTACGCGTTATTCCGCCTGTTTTTTCTGAAAGCAGCTGGTCTAGTTTTTCGTCATTTTTTTCTTCTGCCAGCGCATGACAAGCATCTATAAATCTTGCCTTCGGGTTCGACTTCAGCCCCAGCACATCGAGTATAGTCCACCAAGTCACCTTTTGGTTTGTGCCTTCTGTCTCCAGCACATTCTGCATCAGCTGCTCGATGGAGAGTCTCTGCATTGACCACTCTCCTTCTGCCTTCATGATATCTTCCTGAAGCTCTAACGGAAGTTTTGTTTTTCGCAGCTCTGCTCCCTGATGGTAAAGACAACTCAGGCATTCATCTGCCCTCTCGCAATTCAGGGTCTTATAATACCCAAGTGTCCTCTTCTTTAGATCTTTCTGTCCATTCTGAAGAAGCCATTCGTCTTCTATCGTCTGTAGATACTGCATCCATTCGGCTGCAGAAGTACATTTTTCTGCATCGATCACAAGTTTTGCATAAAGTGTTGGCAATTCATCCCGATGTTTGGCTATTGTCTGACAAAGTGCCTTCTGATACTCTGCGCTTCCATCTTCCGGGTTTAATAGCTGCTGAACGGTTTTTTCCGCTTCCTCCGGAACCTTTGATTTTGCCAGCAACACACAAAAATTCACACGGTCTAAAATGTCTTCAGGAACAGATCCTTCTGTCATCAGCCTCTTCCAGACGATCTGAGCTTCCTCCGTCAGATGCAATTTGTGATCATCAGCATCTGCTTTCTCTACCGCTGCTCTCAACAATTCCCAGTCCAGCGGCTCATATGCTTTTCTCTTTTGGGACAGAATGCGGTTCACCCACATCATCCTGTTTTCTGCTGACTGCTGCTTCATCAAGGCACAGGCATAATGCTTTTTTTCTGCCATTCGATGAAGCAAAATGTATGCGATTTCCTTATTTTTTGTTTCTGCCGTATGAATTTCCGACTCCACCGAAATTCTGTCTGTCAGTTCATCGAAAATCCGTTCGCTCTTGCTTCCAAAAGCCCCTTCTACCGCCTTTGCAAGGTTTTCACTCTGTACTTCCGGTGTGCTATTTGCGATCAACCGGCAGATCTCCTTCAGCAGGATCTCATTATCTGTCTGCACGACTCTTTCCAGCAGCATCTTGCTGCTTTCTGCCGGAAACTCATCCATCTTTTCCAGCAGTTCAGCTGCAACCATATCAATAGCACCGCTGTTCTTCTTCTCGTCCAGCGAAGCCAGCAGCAGATACAACAATCTACGCTGCTGCTCTGCATTCAAAGGCACTTTCTGGCTACAGCAGTATGCCACCACAAGCAGCGACTCCGTATTAATGCCAGATTCTGCAAGAAAGCGTGTTGTCCACTCTTCCATCTCCTGCAACAGGTGCGCCCTTGTCTCTGTATCAGCGCCGGCCAGTGCTTGATAAGTCAACCGCTCCAACTCATTCATTTCGTCGTTTGCAGTCTCTTCATCCAAATCAAATTCGATGCAGTCACCATTGAGCATACCGCTCTGGGGACTGCTGAGGCATATCTTTTTATGAGTATCTCCAGCCGAGGAGTAGCTTATATTTTTGCGCAGACTAGCCGGAAGTCCACTTGCTATGCAGTAACAGATATCACGAATTATCGCCATCTCATCTATCTGAGAGCTTTTCGTTTTCAGACAAAGTACGCTTTCGTCCGTCAATGCCAGACTTCCCGCCCACAATAGCTCAGCATACCGTTCATTGGACAGCGCATATTTTTTTCTGACATCATCCAGCACCGGCACATCCGTTGCAAGGTCAAACTCTACCTCCGGAAGCATAGGATTGCCAGGTTGATGAGTCAATGAGGGCCTCGTCTGTGCATAAAGAATGTTCCCGGGGTTTCTTCTCATGTTATCTTCATAAAATGCTCTGGGCAAAATATATGCATTGCTGAAAATCGCAGGACGTCCAAATGCATCTGTCTGAAGAGTAGATAATGCCAACAGCACATCCTGTTCCACCGCTGTACAGGACATCACACTTTTGCCTATATGTCCCCGGAACAACGGATTCATGCTGTCATTCAGCTCATCCTCAATATGCTCTTCATTTTCTTTTGTAATGCCCTTCGATTTTGCACAAATACTATATCCTTCCCGCTTCGTTCGGAAACGGCAGACCTGCTCAATCATACAGTCGGACATCGAAACAGCCTCCTTTCTCCTCATAGCAGTTCAGCTTTTACCAACCCCAAAAATAGCGCATATCCAAACTGCGCATTTGTGATATACCGCTCTGTTCTGCGGCAGATCCTGCCTTGCGTTAAAATCACTTATCTTTGGTTACATATTATGCTTTTTTCTGAACTGATCGTAGAATCGCTGATAGTCAGCTTCTCCTCTATAGAATGCCTGTCGAGCTTCCTCCGTCGCCTGATTCCACTCCGTCGTCCATGCCGGATCATTGTCACGATGAAACAGCATTGCAAAGCCGGTTCTAGGCTGAGAAGGTTCCGGCTGTGCGCAGAATTCCGGCTCGATCTGCCCCATCTTCCACAAGATCCACTGGAGAGGCTCTTCCACACGCCGAGGATTCGGATTGCCGGAAGGATAACCGATCAAACTGATGGTCCGCACCTCTTCCAAATTCAGGGTATACGAGACAGCCTTGCCAAAGCTGACACGTTCGCCCTGAATATCCGTTTCGACAGTCCGGGCAAACTCATCCGTGATCGCTTTATTTTCCGGGATGCCGCAGGACAACTGCGAAGGCGCAGCACCTAAGAGATGCCGTTTACGAACGATATCCTCCTCTGAAAGAAACTTGCCGCTTGCATCCATCGTTTCGTTCCACTTGTCGACCCATTCCTTCAGCCAGAACAGTTTTTTTGCATTTTCACCGGAAAGCTGATACAGCTCTCCATATTTTTCAAATTTCTGGATCACACCGCAGGTAATAGCCGAAACCGCAAAATATGCCGTGTTGGTCATAGCTCCTTCAATGGTGCTATAAGTATTCGTGGCATTGCTGCTCATAAAGCTTCGCAGCTCTCTGTTGACCTCCACAAATTCATCTCTCTGGAAGCCCTGCTGATTTCCGCCAATATTCTGCAAGAACATTGCCGTCGGAGGGAATTGATTGACAACTTCCGGGTTGTCACTCTTGGTCAGCACGACCGCCGTCGGAACTTCCTGCCAGGTCGACCGGATTTTCTGGATCTGAGTGACTGTCTTCTGGACATCTTCTGCTCGCATCGTATGTCCCCCCGGCGCAAGTGCCCGAATCTGCACCGGATCTATCAGGAGCATCATAGCATCGCAGTTTCTGATATAGCTTGTCACTCCAGACCCTTCCTGTAAGGTCGAGTCCATCTCTGTTTTTTCAGCAAAATGCTCGCCTGCGACATCGTAGAAAACCAGCGTCAGTTTTTCGCCGTTTGGCTTTTCCAGATTGACTGCCAGCGGGCGGCGCATCAACCGGCTGTCTGTTGCACCCGGCAGAGGGAAATTAGGATCCACATGTTCTCCCAAATCATCCAGATTGCCCGCGCCCACATGGCATCCAGCAGCTCTCATGATCGCTTGAAAGTTGTGAAGTAGCTGATACAGGTATACAGTTTTACCTGCGCCCGTAGTGCCGACTACGCTGATAAATTTTGTTTTATATTTACCATAGTCTTCCAGCGGAAGGGGATTCAGACAATGCGGGCAGAGGCGTTTCATGGGCTTGAACTCCGAGCCAAAGCGATCGATCACCCGGCGGACAAAGCCATCCTCATCCCGGACGAAACCATCAGAACCCACCTTGTAATTTCCCGTCTGAAAATCTCGGATCAGCAGCCCAAAGTCATCTTGTTCCGGGTCAATATACGGCATATTCCAGCCCGCATCGGTCTGATATCCAGCTTCGCCACCTTTATCTTCCCAGAACTTGATCAGTTTCTCAACTTCTTCCGAGCGTGCATTGTACTTAGTAAAGCGTGCTTTCAACTCCACCAGCTGATCTTTTCCCGTGCTCCGAAGCTCCCGGAGCTGACGGTCATCGTAACTGACTGTAGCGCGAAAATAGACCTTGCTATCTTCGCATTCGCCAAAGCAGTAGGGACATTTGAATTTATATGGCATAACCCGATTGCCTCCGTATTCTTACCATGCCTGATACTGTTTTTTATAACTTTCCTGCACGATCACGCTCACCTGTTCTCCTGCGGATGTCCTGATACAGATACGCTTACCCATGCAGTCTCCGGGAATCGGGATCGGCAAGGCACCGCACACCTGATATGCCAATGCTCCGTCCTGATAGAACGCTTCTTCCGGCATCGTAATCATCAATTCCGTATACCCATCTTTGGGCATGATCTCTGCATGATACAGCATCTTGATCATGCAGCTTTTTTCTTCCGATGGGATATAAAGCACTGCTGTTGAGCCGCTCCGCACCATTGCCCAAACCTGTACCATTTCTGGAGGCTGCACCTGAAAATCTCGGAATTCGCCGTTTTTCTTTGCGCGTGGAACTCCCTGTAGCCGATAATCTTTTTTCTGTACAGTTTTTCCTGCCAGAATGCTCTCGATCTCATCTTCCGAAAGCTGCACCTGATCTTTATACAGCGGCCCATTTTTGCTGAAGCACAGTACATAGGTATCAATTTCCATGCTTCCCGAAAAATCCAACGCTCTTGCTCCATCCGGACGGATTTTCAACACCGGCTGTGACACGGCAAAAACGCTGCTCTTCAGCTCCTCTACCGGCATATTAGCCTCACTTTCTTTTATAGAAACAGGAAAGGTCATAGCCGACGATGACAGCATTGTCCTGTCGGCCATGATATTTTATTGCCCTGTCTTCTTTGTCTTACTTACTGGATATGCACATTGCCCTGTGCATCCGTCTGGGTAGGAACCCAAGTCTGACCATTGTAGTAGTACAGCGGAGTATTCGGCATCAGCTGCACCCAGTTGTTCATCGTGCTATCCCATGCCCAGTTCCAGCTAGGCTCCGAGACACTCATGGTCTTGCCATTATAAGAGATCCAATAAGCCTTCTGGCTTGCCGTAGTATTCTGATTCCACAGTGTCTCGCCAACAGAATCACGATAGTTGCTGATCTGCTGTGCCAAGCCGATGTAGAATCGCATGATCTCATTCTTCTGCTCCGGCACCAGTGTAGCGGTATCCACGTCCAGAGCTGCCAGATGCTCCGTATCAAATCTCTGTTCCAGTACACGAGCAATCTTTACTTCTTCTACTGTCTGGGCAGCACGCCGCTTTTCCTGTGCGCTCTTGTCCAGCTCTTTGCGCGGTGTTACAGAAGCATCCAGGGCACGATAATTCACAAAGCCCTGATACAGTGCATACTTTCCAGCAAACGGATAAGTTTCCCCGTCTGCCTGATTGGAAAGAACCAGTGTTTTCGGCATCCGTCCATCCATATAAGTATACAGGATCTTGGCAATTTTCTCGTTCGTATTCTCCAGTGCCGGCTTCTCGCCGCTGTTCAGGCATTTCAGGATACCATAGTAGATCAGCTCACTGTAGAGCTTCATATCTGCCGCATATGCGTCAAACTCCTCATGGATCTCTTCCAGCTTTGCCTTGGCCGCCACGACTGCATCATAGGCCTCCAGTTCCTTGCAGACCTTCTGCTGAAGTACCGGATAATGCAGGAAATAATCCAAACGTACGCGCTCCAGCAATTCATTATCATTTGCTTCACGATTACCGTCATTGACCAAATCGATGCATTCTACTCGCTTATCTGAATCATAGCGATGTTCCAGCCAATCGTCCAGTTTATCCTGTTCCTCTTTATATTTTTTCTCGTTGAATGTGCCGTCCTTTGTTTCAAAATCTTCACGTTTATACTGTGAAATTTCCAGAGGGAGACTGGTACGCAGCTGATAGATCTCCTGTTCATTTTCAGAATCCTTCAACAGAATCGTTTTGCAGTCTCGTGCTCTCTCATATTGTTTTACTTGCATTTCTGCAACTTTAGAATCGAACATTCCACGATTCTTGCCAAAAGAATACGGCATCGGAGTAGGCAGATAAGTACGCCAATTTGCACTGATGCTGCCAGGGGCCTTACGGTTTACTACTTCAAACAAATGGCTACCTACGCCAAAATCCGAATTTGCCGCATCATCATAATACTTTTTCAACAAAGAAACGCCCTGATAAGCATGAATAGGCACACCACTGACAAAGCGCAAAGCAAAGATTCGGTCTTTTAGTCCGGTCTTTCTCACCGCACAGTTAAGCGTTGTATCTTTGAAGCCATCTGCCGCCATACAAACTGCCGATGCAGAGGATGGCACCGAAAGCGAGCAGCACTGGAACGTCGTTGCAGATGTCAGCGAATAATTCTCATCACACCAGAACATCGGAAGCGATTCCTTATATACCCGCTTAAGAATACCATTCTGAACACACTCTGCCAATCCTGTAGCATCCTTTGCTTGAGGATACTTGATGTACAAATACTCCTGCAAGCTCTTGTCCATATCATTTTTGAACACCCGCTCCATATAGCGGCTGATGAAAGCGCCTATTTCAGAATCATTATTTTTAAGCCATACGTCAGGGTTCTGTAGTACCTCCGTCACAAAATCCGTCACAAGCTGCTTCGGAGTCAGATTTTCTATAATTTTATCCAAATGCTCTTTTACATCTGAGAGCTCCAGAATTCTCCATGTATAAGCCGCTGTCTCTTTTGCCTTCGCACTATTCAGATAGCCTCGATCTTCTTCAAAGGTCTTTTCCAGACCATCCATCAAATCAACCAGAACCTTGAAGAACTCATTGTCCAGATTCTGCAGTTCCTGCATCAGATTTTCCAGCATTTTGGAGGTTTCCATTCGGAGCGCAATCTCATTCAGATTGATGATAAACTGTTCCGTTGCACTCTTATATTCCCCATAGAGAACCTTATCGCTCTCATGCAGGATTCCGAACTTTTTCGGCGGGAAGCAGAAATCTGCGCTGGCCTGCACCATTGTATCATCGTAGTTATCGCTGATATTCTGCAGTGATGCGCATTCCTCATCCACCGTTCTCTTCAGACCGCGCACCCATGCGATCAGATCCTCGCCTTCCTGATGTAGAAGAGCTGCCGCATAATAAGGGCCACAATTAGGATCTTCTGCCAACTCTGCCAGTTTTTTGAAAATCATTCCAATGAGGGAATCGCTGCTGTTCTTGGACGGGCAGTTGCTGGTTCGTTCACCATTCAATACAGCGCGATTTTTCTCCATCAGGCCCTTGCATTCAGACAGCCACGCTGTACCAGCTGCAGTGTACCACAAGGAGTTAACGTGCCCCTTCTGCATCGGCCCAAAATTACGCAGCTGCTGGAAATCCATATCCGGAAGCATCAGGCCATTGCTGCCTGCCCGCATTCTGTTTTCCAGATTTTCTATTGTCAGTCCCATTTCGGCCGCACGCTTGCGCAGTTCATCCTCCGGAATCATAACTTTCCTGCGGCCAATGCTTTCCTCAAAGCGCCTATAGAAGCCTGCTGCCAGATAGGTTGCGATCTGAGTCATAGGGATTTCCGCATTGGATGCACCAAGAATATGGTAATTCAGATTTGCTCCACAATTTCTCGGCAAACCCATAACGCCTCTTGTCACGTTTGACAGATGTCCACGCATCGTCAGGCCACCATCATCCGCACCTGCCTCTTTATCTGCCGGAATGTCAACCTTAGCCAGATAGGAGATCACATAGTCAGCTGCAACATTGATGCAGTAGCCATAGCCATTCGGGATACGATTTCCATCTGCTTTCTGTGCAGACAGCAAGTGGCACATAGTTACCGGCGGCTCATCCGTATCGATTTGGAACGAGCCGTAGTTCTGACGGAAACGATCTTGCTCCGGCTTCAGATTCATCAGGTAATCCAGTTCCTTCAGCGCAGCATAACCATTGGAATTGTTATATTTCAATGCAACTTCACTATCTGCCACGACTTTCTTGCTGGTAACAACATCCGGCAGAAAGAAAAATCCCATGATATTGCCTTTGGAGCCATAACCGCTCTGTTGCAGTGCCTGCCGTACGATATAACAGGTGTCCAAGAAGCAGCCACTGCCAGTACCGCCGGAAATTCCTGCGAAAATATAAATATCCAAATTCGGATCCGTACTCTCCAGCGCCACATTGCACAGACCAATAATTTTAGTCTTCAATTCATTTGCCTTGCTGATGAGAAGGAATCGTCCAATCTGACGTACACCACCAGCTCCCTGCGGAGACAAACGCTCGGCAATATTATCAATGCTCATCCAGCTCAAAGCTGCATTCTGTTTGATGCTTTCTTTATCTTTTAATGCTGCACCCAGATTCGGCATCTCGATTGAAAAAAATTCATCCTCAGTCAACCGACCTACGCCTTTTGCGCTTTTAACTGCGCTGCTGTCCGAGTCGATAGCCAGAAACTGGATATGCTTATATTTGGGAACCGCGCTGTTCGGGTCGTCCGGCTCCAGCTGCTGATACACCTTGCGCTTGAGCTGTGCCAATGCATCCACACCTGTGCCGCCAATACCAATACACAGTGCTGCACCGCCAAACTGTTCCGATTTCTGCGTTGCGCTTACTACGCCGCCACCATTGTTTAAGAGAAGAGAATCGTAAAACATAATAATTCCTCCTTTATTTTACAAGACATTTTATGCTTGTCCATTTTCAGCAGATCACGGTCACTTTTCCATCAGATAGCCAGCTGATCCTTTTGCACGGGGAAAATCTGTAGTCTTTCCATGCAATCCGATTGGTTGGTACTGAAGATGGTACCCAGCTTATCCAGAACCTCATCGTCCCATGCTTTTGTATTAGCGCTAAGCATACAGTACCGCATCGGGCCCAAGCTCGGTTGCATGAACAACGGGAAATAAGCACACTTTGTAATGTCTCTGTTTACAAAGTCCACCATTTCTGCTGCATCCTGTGCACCCGCTCCAGCCTTCTGCAGGAAACTCAGTTCCTGTTGCAGCGAGCATCGATACTGCGACTTTTTGCCTATGACTGCCTGATAGATTTCTCTCAGGTCATCCTGCAGATCATCCATATCACCGGGATGTATCTTCAGCAGAAGGTCTTCATTTTCTCTCAATACAGCAATCGTCAGATCCCCATAGGCTTTCTTCACCCCAGCATCAACAGGCGTCGAGGTTAAATTATTTCCCGCATCCGTGAGGATACTCCGAAAATCGCCGATGTTTTCAGTCATCTTCTGCATTTCATCTGCAAGGATTCCAGCCAACACATTATTACACGATTTTTCGCAATTTTCCTCAAATAATCCGTGGAGCTGCTGAGGATTCTCTGTCCCGGTAAGCGAAAGATCCTTTGGCTGATCGAAATAACCATTCTGGATATAGTTCCTCAGTCGTCCGGCCTCGGCGCTCAAACGTCCTTCGATTTCTTCAAAGCTGAGTCTTCTTGTGATACATTCTGCAAACCACTCACCCGTCTGTGTTTTTCCCTCTTCGGAAGCCAGCCACTGACGGATCGGTTCCTGATAATATTGACGGAATGCCATCACACAGACGCTTTTTGTAACCTGAGGATCTGTCCCTGTGATCGCCGCTGCTTTTTCCTCTCTCATATTCCCCGCAAATCTGCTGAAAAATCCTTTTCGAGGTTCACTTTTATGCTCTTGCATTACGGCCATCTGCGGAAGATATTTCAGAAACTCCTGCTCCGTCTCATTCGGCAGAAGCGTTTTCAGCTTTTCCTCAAAGAACGTCTGGAAGAGATTCTGATATCCTCCAGCCTTTCCGCAGATCTTTTCCTCAAGGCTTCCCGAAAGTTCCTGTCTGCTCTTTTCGATTTTTTCCTTGTAAGCCTGTAAAATCGCAGACAGAGTAACGCAGGCAATTTCATCCGTATCACGTGCCACACGATAATATGCTGCACTGAACAACGTACCGTGCCACAGCGCATTTTTCATGGCCGTACCCGGATCCGTCAATGCGCCTTCCCAGCTTTCCGGAGTGTAGTAGCTGTTTGCGATCACTGCCGTATCTGCCGCAATTTGATAGTCCTGCCACATATTTTCTTCGCCCAAAATGCCACCGCAGGTATCATCGCTCAACAGGACTACGCTCAATTTATTTTCAGCTGCCCAGTCCAAAAAGCCCTGTTCCGCGTTCTCCTCCGAGCCAAACAGCCGACGACGCAGCTTCCGGCAGCCTCCGCGTACTGACTGGCGGCAGATAGCAAACACCAATTTATTGCATTCCACAGTTCGGGGAAGCTCCAAGGGATTCTTTGCATTCGTGACCAGTTCTTTTATTTCTTCGTAATGGTCATCCAGCAGGTCCCAATAATACACGATCGAGACCTGCCTGTTACGAATCTGAGCATTCGTGCTGATCATTTCAAATATTTTGTCCTCGATCATCACTGCTCGTGCTTCGTCATCCGGCTCTGCCAATAATTCAGACGCAGTCAGGACTCGCAGTTGCTCTACATTGTGCCAGTATTTTTTATAAATTTTCTGCACAAATTCTTTCTGTTCTTCGGCTTTCTCACCTAAAAAAAGACTCAGGACCGGATTTCCCGCTTCCCGGGAAGCAAGTGTTTCGTTTTTTTCATTGTCCAGCAGATACCCGCACTGTCGAACAAATGTATGCCAATCAACCATGTTCATCCTGCCTTTCTTTTTCTGCCTATATCAGATGTTACAGAAAAGCCGGCGGCATCCCCATCGGAGCAGAAGGCATACTATCTGGAGCGCTCATGGGAGGCTGTCCCGGGTTCCCCGCAGGGGCAGAAGGCATACCACCCGGCATACCCATAGGTGCCGGCCCCGGATTTCCCGCAGGGGCGGAAGGCATACCACCCGGCATACCCATAGGTGCCGGTCCCGGGTTCCCCGCAGGGGCGGAAGGCATACCACCCGGCATACCCATAGGTGCCGGCCCCGGATTTCCCGCAGGGGCAGAAGGCATACCACCCGGCATACCCATAGGTGCCGGCCCCGGATTTCCCGCAGGGGCAGAAGGCATATTGCCCTGCATACCAAATTGAGCTGATGTACCATCCAGACGAATCCACTGGCTTCCATTCCAGCCACGGGTATAGTCGCCACCGACGACCCAGCAAATCACATTATCTTCCGTGATGCAAAGTTCCATATTGGGCTTACTTGGAACGATTTTGAAGTTCATAGCAATTCTCCTTCACATATTACTATCTTAGTAGTTCATTTTAATCTGCACACGAATGCCGCTAGTTTGATTCTCATCCGAATAAATTACAGTCTGACCCGGCATCAACGTGCACTTTTTGGTATAAGGTATTCCATTGATATAGAAAGATCCCGGAGCATGGAATTCCAAACGCCCACCTCTGCAAGTCTGGAAATAGCACTTTTTCACATCAAATCCGCAACCCGGAACAGGGAATTTCTGCAGAGAAAGCTTACCACGGAAAGAGCCGCGCGGCAGAGCTGCAGATCCGGGAGCTGCGCTGGACACTATCATCTGCCCATTGAACAAAGGACGGTTAGCACGCCACCCTAGAAAACTCAGGACTGCTGCGATCACGATTCCCGCCAGAATCAGCAGGAACACCGCCAGCGTCAAATTAGTCACCTTGAAACGCAGGGTCAGATCCCGATATGCTCCCTGATTATCTGTAGCACGTACTACCAAATCGCCACTACGACTTTTTGCCGTATTTACTGTGAGCTTGTCGCCTTCCAGCTGAACAGTGCCATCGACCAGTTGAGAATTCACAATGCTGTAGGTCAGTCCATCGCTCTGGTCATCTGCAAAGAAGTTGGACAGCGTCGCCTTGTATTTTCTTCCTGTAAGCGGCGTCACGATTTTTTTGATAATTTTTACGCCATCCTTGATCTTGTTTTTGCTCTCATTGGCAAACCCGGGAGCCTTATTGTCCCAACCCGCAGTGATCACATTCGTTTTTACTGTGATCCCCTCACAGCTCAAAACTGCCTGAAAAGAGTAACTGCCTTCCGGGAGAGCTTCTAGCTCACAGGTAAAGCCGTCTGCATCAGCCTCCATGGGCAGACTTTTGACAACTTTTCCCGTAGAAAGGTCGGTGATTTCCAACGTACCTGTATACTCGCTTATACCTGCTGCATCCTGGATCTTGTTTTCATCTTTGTACAGAGACGCCTGCAATATCAGTGCATCACCGCTATTCAGATCTGCCACATCGCCCTGTGTACTCAGCTGTGCGCTGACGTCCACATTATAAAGGACATTCAGCACAACTTCATTGCCCGGAACACCCTGAATCTGGAATTCCCATGTACCCTTTTCCGGCTTTACGACTTTGACGACCTTATAATTACCTGCTACAATCGTATTGGCATCCAGATCTTTTTCCGTATAAGCCTTGCTCGGCGCTTGTGCTTGCACGTGCACATCATCCGGAGATTTGCTGTTCAGGATCACATTGATTTCCTCTGCACCGTACGAGGGAATCTCGATTTTCTCGTTAAGGATACCGCTCTCGGGGAATTTTGCATTTTCCGCTTCGGTCGTAGAAGTCGCAAAAATCAGCCGATAGAACTGTTCAAATGCCTGCGAAATCTTATCCGGCGAATCAATCGTTACGCTACTTCCATTCGTGCGCTCTGAAATTTCCTGTAATTCCTCTGGATCTGCCACGGAAGACGCAGCCAAGCAAATGCTGTAAATAGGGATATCGTCTTCCTGTGCCTTAGTGATTGCCTTGTCCTTATTTACAAGAGACTGCTCATAGGCTTTCTCGTCGCCGCCAAGGTCCGTACGGCCATCACTGAACAAGATGATAATGGACTCATTATCATTATTGACTGCTTCCAGTCGCTCCACCGCAGTCAGAAGTGCCGAACCAATATCCGTGTCTCCGCCAGTACCTGCATCCTTGATTTTTTGTGAAAGGTCCAGTTTTTCTTCTTTTCCACTCACCTGCTCTACATCTGTATTAAGCAGATAATTTTCAGAATCGTCATCGAAGACGATTGCACTGACCTCATTTCCCTGGTCGGACAGTAATGCCAGAAACAGTTGGATTGCCTCATATCTCAAGCCATCGTTGTCTGTTCCATTACTATTAGAAACCAATGAGCCACTGCCATCCAGCACCAAGGCAACATTGAATTTCTGAATCTGGGGATTTTTTTTTGCATGAACTGTCAGTCCCATTACATTACCTACCAGTAATGCTGTCGCCAATAATACGGAAAGCCATTTTCCGAACATCGTCCTCAGCGATTTTTTTCTACCCATTCTGATTCCTCCCTGTTTTTTGGGGTCATTTTTGAGGGCATTCTGTGATTATTTTTCTTCCGCAGAACTATCTTTCTAGCCGTATTCTCTCACTATCCTGCCACTCATAAATTTTCTGCAATCCATGTATCGCAGAGTAGCTTACTCTGCGATAACGGCGAAAAAGCAACGGCAATTCGTCTGACACTTCGGATTGACGGCTTATTTGACGGAAATAAAATCTGCCAGCTGTTCCATCGTTTCCCGCTTCAGCTCCAACGAAGGATGAACATATCGATTCATTGTGATGGTAACAGATGAGTGTCCTAAAATCTCACTCAGAGTTTTGATGTCGATTTTTGCTTCCACGCAACGGGTAGCGAATGTGTGCCGGAGAACATGAAAATTCCGATTTTCTAAACCACATACCGTGAGAATCTTATGAAACCGACGCTGGATGCAGCGTGGCTCGATCGTCCTCGATAACGAGCCACTCAGAAAGTAGCCGGTCTTGCTTAACGGGTACATACTCAGGTATTCAAACAACATATGTGAAATCGGAATCGTCCGATTTGCAGAGCTGCTTTTGGGGGATGAAATGAGTATATGTGTTCTTTGAGATTCAGGTATTCGGGTCTGAATGCGCTGCATCGTTCGGCAAATACAAAGACTTCTCTCAGAAAGAGAGATCTTGTCCCATGTCAACGCACACAGCTCTCCGATTCGGATACCGGTGAACAGACACAAGAGGATGCCGAGATTCAGACAATCGGGGTGGCCTATTAGATATTTCTGAAGTGTCAACTGTTCGGACAAGCTCAAAACGGGCAAGGGCTTCGGTGTTTGTTTTATTCGTATGTCAAAAATCGCGGAGTCTACTGGTATGTTCTGAGCCTTTGCGTAATGCAAGATACGGCGAAGAACAGAAAGAATGTCAGAAACCGTTTTAGTCGAAAGAGCTGTTCCATCTCTTTTACCATGTGTTTCAATCTCTTTACAAAAATCCAGTACATGTTCCTTCGTAATGTTCTCGATTTTTGCTGTCTGGAAATACGGCATCAGATAACACTTTATTAGAGTGCGATAACGGATATAGGTTGACTCTTTAAAGTTTGTTGAAAAGGTATCAAGCCACTCTATAGAGAAGAACTCAAAGACTGAACCTTTACACATCTCTTTAGAATTAGGGGCGTTGCCTTGAAGTCGAATCACATCCTGCAAACGGTTACGTGCCTCGTGATACGATGATGCATATAAATAGCCATATAAAGGTTTACCTTGAGCGGTCCGCGACTTTATGTAGCGTGCTTCCCACCGGCCATCCTTTCTCTTATAGATGTTCAAGCCCTTCCTTGACATAGACATATCCCCTTCCTTTTCGCTGACGGCTTATTTGACGGAATATACAATTTAGCTATATCGTTTTTAGCAAAATTGTCGATTACCTCCAACATTTTTTCTGTATTTTTCTTACCTTTAGACGGTTTTCCCTTGACCGTAAGCTTGTTTGGCGGTAGAATTTAGTTGGACAAGCCTGTCGCAGAGTAAGCTACTCTGCGACAGAAAACATAAACCATGGACGTAAAAATTCATGGTTTTTATTTTTGCCAATTTCTTTTAGTCTATCACAGGTAATTTATTATATCAATTAAAAATAGCAGATTTAATCGTCCGGTTTTGACCATACTCTCGATTAAAATAGAGTTGAGAAGGATGGTGATAACCATGTACGAAGATCAGTTTTCTAAAAGGCTTGCTGAGTTGCGCACGCAGAAGGGTGTATCTGCAAGGGACATGAGCCTTTCAATCGGGCAGAATCCTGGCTATATTCGTACAATCGAAAGTGGTGCTGCCTTTCCAACGATGGCAAATTTCTTTTACATCTGCGAATATTTCAACATTACTCCACAAGAATTTTTTAATTTCGGCGAGGAACCCTCCAATGGAATGGATGCTCTTATTGATCAGCTAAAACAGTTCGATGCCGAGCAGATCAATGCACTTACGGCTTTTATAAAAACAATCGTAAAAAAGTAAATTATCAAAGAACTTAATACTTGGTAAACCTACCGAAAGATAGGGACACAAAGCCAAATGGGTCTAAAATCTCATATACGAGGTTATGACAGCCGATTGCTTTTTGAATGGGATAATTTTATCCCTCTACCATGTTAGAACCGTCTGTGAAGATTTCAACTCACAGGCGGTTTTTGTTTTTGAAAGCAAGGAGAGATGGCTTTTATATAGACAGCATCAGGGATTCACCGTATCGAATGGAGAAGGCCCGGATGCTGCTTTTTGTTTAGGAGGTATTGTTATGCGGCAACTTGATCAGGTGTGCGAAAGTCCTGATTCCGAGAGTATCCAGTGCGCTCTTGATTTTGAAAATACAATGAACAATCTGGAAACGCAGCTGTATTATCGCCACCTGCCGCCAAAAGAAGTGGCACTTCGCGTCATGGAAGCGGCCTGTAAATTCTATGATGCCGACTGGTGCGGTCTGATTCAGGTTGATCTGGATTTGGGGCCGTGGAAGCCACTCTGGTGGCACAATGAATGCCAAGAAGATAAAACTACTATCCTTACAAATGAGTTTGAATCGTCTGAATTTCTCGACCGCTGGGTAAAGGCAGTGCGCAGAGGAACTCCCATGGTTGTGCCCGATGCCGAAGAAGTTAAAGACCTCTATCCAGATGAGTACCAACTCTATGAGCGTCTGGGAATCAAGTCTGTCCTTGCAATTCCTTTGGAGCCTCGGCAAATCGCCCTGATTGCTGTGCGCAATCCTCAGCGGTACATCCATCAGACCAGTATGCTTAAACTTCTGGCCTATGTGTTATTGGCGGCACACAACGATAAGCGAATGGCTGACAGTCTGAGCATGGCAATCTCGCCAGAAAATATCAAGAGCAGCCATGATGTCTTCATCAGCTTGTTCGGAGAATTGAAAATCCACACTTCCCACGGTGTCCTGCCGGAGTCCGACCTGAAATCTCCTAAAATCAGCCGTCTGCTGACCTTTATGCTGCTTTCCAATAAGAAAGCCCTTTCATCGTTGGAAATCGTACAGGAAATCTGGCCAGAAGAACTGGAGGATAAGGACGAACCCGGAAAAAAGGTCAAACAGCTCGTTTACCGGCTGCGGCAGGCATTCAGTATTATCTCGGATGAACAGCTGATTTTCTCCACGCCGTCTGGCTACCAATTCAACCCCGACCTCCATATCACGACCGACTTTCAGCGGTTCGATGAGTTGTGCATTGCGGCCGCAAAAGCCACTTCTGCTATAAATAAGGTGAGATTGCTCGAAAAAGCGGCATCATTGTATCAGGGCAAACTTCTTTCTGCTGCCAATGGCGAACACTGGCTGGTTCACTACGCAAACCGATACCACCTCGCATTTATGAGTACAGTTAATGAACTGCTGAAGCAGTTGATGGACTTCCACGCATACGATCTGCTTCATCGGGATGCTGCACTGGCCCTGACCATCGCGCCGGAAAACACAAAAGCCTACTATTGGCTTATTCGCTCGTATCAGAAGCAACACATGGACGAGATGGCAGCGGGCGAGCTTGTGGCTGCGAAGCAAAAGCTGCCCGAAGATGAATACCAAAAACTACTTAGCTCACTCGAGCAATAAAATAACGTAGTTGCGTTATACGACTTTCATGTGACCTTCATACAACTTCTGTGTGACCTTATTTTTTCTAAAATTGTTCCATGTGACTTTCATATGACCGTCATGTGACTTCTGTAAGACCCTCGTGTGCTATGATAGCAAGGCAAGTCAAAGCCATGTTATCTGGCCGCGAGGGTTTTATTTTTTGTCCTTTTTTAGCCGGATAAACCGCTTTTGACCTGTAACGAAGAAAAATATATCGAAAGCCTGAGATGCATTAAAGGCTGAGGATACTCATATTGCTTTCCATCCTCGGATGGAAAACAGTGTTTGTACCCTTTTCTTTAATGCGTCTCTTTTTTGCGCCCAAAGAAAAGCCAGTGCCCTGTCCAGCAGTGAAGTGTCCTCATCCTCCGCATCCGGCGGAAAGGACACTCATTATGTTCACCTTGAAGGAATTTGGCAATCGAATCAGTATGCTCCGTAAATTACAGAATCTTACGCAGGACGAACTGGCTGAACGGATTCACGTCAGCAAAGACCATATCAGCCGCATTGAGCGTGGTATCCGCGCTTGTTCGCTGGAATCTCTGATTGATCTTGCACAAGAGCTGCACACCAGTACAGATTATCTTCTGACAGGAACCGGCCCCGCCAATGACTTTGCAAAAGAGCAGCTTTTGTTGGCAATCGAAGTGCTATCTTCCGTAAGCAAGCTGATGTAATAAACGTCCTGTAAATCATGGATCAATATTCGCCAGAAAATATAATCATCCGGTCATTTTGACCAAAATCCTCATCGTTTTTCATCGAAGCCTTGTTTTAATGCCATAAGCGCGCTAAAATAGGCTTATGACAGTGGCAAGCCGTTTTCCACAGCAGGTCAGAGAGAAGGTCCATATGTTATCAAATCATCTTCGCTATTTCATTGAAGTTACCGACCAGAAGAGCTTCACAAAAGCTGCTGAAAAGCTGTATATCAGCCAATCCACGATCAGCAAAGCAGTAGCATCTTTGGAAGCGGAGCTTCAGACAAGCCTTTTTGAACATGGTAAAAGAAATTTTATCCTGACACCATCCGGAAAATTGTTATACGCCTTTGCAACGGATGTTCTGAATTATTATGACAGTCAGGAAAAGGTTCTGCGCTCCAAAATCGAAACGGCTGATAACAAACTGCGGCTCGGTTTGCCGCCGACGGCAGGAAGCATCTACTTCTTTGCGCTCATTCATGATTTTCAGAAGATGAATCCTGAGATCCATCTTAAAATCAATGATGCGACATCCCGTTATATTCCGGACCTGCTCCTGAATGGTGAAATCGATTTAGGTGTTGTGATCGAACCATTCGAGGATGAACGCTTCGCTAAAAAAGTGGCGTATCAGGCAGAAGCTGTTCTGGTCGTTCCATCCGATCATCCCCTTGCAAAGCAGAAGTCCGTTTCTTTTTCCAGCCTTGCTCACGAACATTTCCTGCAGGTGACGAGGGATTTTCAGTACCGGAAAGTCTTTGAGCAGCATTGTCAGCTTGCCGGTTTCGAGCCGGATGTTTGTTTTGAAAGCAATCAGTGGGATATGCTGTTGGAGCTGGTAGCGGATCATCAGGGAGTCACCGTCCTTCCGTTGCCGCTCGTAGAAAAATACAAGCCGCGCAATGTAGAATGGCTCCACCTGACCGACCCGGAATTCCAGTGGGCGCTGACTGTGATCCGCCCAAAAAAATACCCCGTCACACGTTCCATGCAAAAATTCATAGATCTTCTCTGAAGTTTCAGGCTGCTCGATTCCAATCGGACCGAGCAGCTTTTTTTATGAATCAAATTCATAATAGATGAAAAAGGGCTATTGGACATCGTTTGTTCAACACGCTACAATATAAACAACATAAGCGCTTATTACCATGAAAAAAAACAAAAAGAACAATACCATTTCATGGAAAGGAGTAACCCATGGAATCCAACCAGAACAAATCGTCCAGCTCGTTTCGTGCTTATATGATTGAAGCAATCCTGTTTTTTACCTATGCTTTCTTTGCGGTCAACTGGATCGCCGGAAGCACGCTGACCGCACAGATTGCTGCGTTCTTTGGTGTTGACAGCGGAGCATCCTCGTCCTTTGTCTCTAACGCTGTGACCATCGCCAAGATCATCGGCAACTTTATGGCAGCTTATATTCTCAGCAAACTGCTGCCCAAAAAATCCATCGGTCTTGGCTCTGCCCTGATCTTTGTCGGCAGCCTGATCGCCGTCTTTGCACAGTCTTACCCGATGTTCATCATCGGACGTTTCCTGATGGGCTTTGGCGGTGCGGTGTTCGTCATCTACTTTGCACCTGTTGTCATCCACTATTTTACCCCCGTACAGCGTCCGACCGTCAATGCGCTGAACAGCTGTGCCTATAACTTCGGTGCCGTTCTCGCGCTGCTGATCGTCGGTCCCGTCATCGCGATGTTCCAGACCTGGCAGAAGAGCATGGGCTTCTTCGCCGTGATCAGCGGGATTCTCTTTGTCCTCTGGCTCATTTTCGGCGAGGACTTTGAGCTGAACAAGGCAAGCGCTCAGAGTCAGGAAACCAAGTATTCCATGGCGGATGCGCTGAAAGAAAAAATCACCTGGCTTCTCCCGCTGACCTATTCCGGCGTTCTGATCCTTTACCTCACCCTGCTGCAGCTGTTCCCCCGCACGGAGGAAGCTGTCATCAGCGCATCGTCCCTGAGTGCCCTCAGTGGCATCGGCGGCATCATCGGCACACTGCTTGCAATTGCACTCTCCAAGAAGTACACCAAACGGAAGCCGGTTATCATTATCTCCGGTCTGATCATGACCGGCAGCGCATTCCTGATGGTCAAGACCTCCACGCCTGCCGTTGCGATCGTCGCAGCGCTGGTCCTCGGCACCTTTATGTTCCTGCCGATGACCTCTCTGGTCATGATCCCGCAGGAACTGCCCAACATGACCCCCAGCCGTCTGACTGCCATCATGGGCATCTTCTGGGCAATGGCCTACATCATCGAAACCATCGTATTCTTCCTGTTCGGCGTGCTTTTTGATCAGACTGGAAGCTATTCTTCCAGCATCATGATCGCCGTGATTCTGAGTCTGTCGTTTACCGTCGGCGGCATCTTCCTGCCGGAGACCGGAAAAAGTGCAAAATAATACACGGGAGGAACGTTCTATGATCTACGATGTCAAAATGCAGCAGCTGCCCAACGGCGAGACGATGGCGTACCGGGAAGAAAACGCCGCTGTCAACGCTCCGGTGCTGCTCCTGATCCACGGAAACCAAAGTTCTTCCCTGTATTATGAACATCTGATGCAGCAGCTCCGGAACGATGCCCACATCTATGCCATCGACATGATGGGCTTCGGGGATTCCAGCTACAGGAATCCTCACACCTGCATGAAGGACTGGGCGGACGATGTCGCACAATTCATGGATGCTTTGTCCATCCCGGCCGCGGTCGTGGTCGGATGGAGCGCCGGCGGCGGTACCGCACTGGAACTGGCGGCATGCTATCCCGAAAAGGTACAGCATCTGGTACTGCTCGCCTCAGTCGGTGTTCAGGGCTTCCGTCTCCCTCGGCGGAATGCAGACCTGACCCCGGTGCCCGGCGAATATCTTGTAAAACGTGAGGAAATCCTGAAGGATCCGGGCACCATGATCCCCATTACGGGTGCGATCGAACGCGGGGATGCGGAATTTCTGCACATGGTCTGGGCAAAGACGATTTTCAACCGGTATCCGCCCGCAGAAAGCGACTTTGACGCTTACATGAAGGCAATTCTGAAAGAGCGCTGTTTTGTGGATATCAGCGTAGCACTCTGTCAGTTCAACATCACAAAAGAGCCTGCACTGGTCGAAGGCAGCGGCAGGATCTCTCAGATTCAGGCTCCTGTGACATGGATCCACGGCAAAGAAGATATCATTGTCCCGTTTGCAGTCGGAGAAGACAGCATCCGCTTCTTTGAATCTCCGGCACAGCTGGTTCCGATTGAGGATGCCGGTCATGCCAGTTTTATGGACCAGCCTGAAACATTCCACACAATTCTCAATAATGTCTTACAGTCTATCAGATGATAGAGAAAGGAATTTCCCATGAAAACTATTCAGGAAATCTATCAGAGCAAAGTCATGTCCGCGGACCGTGCACTGGAGCTGATCCAGGACGGCGATTATCTCTTCTCGGCACAGGCTGTCGGCGAACCCATCGAGATCATGTCCCATCTGCAGCACCTGAAAGAGACCGGCGTAAAAGGCTGTCACCTGAACACCTGCCTTCCCCTGAAGGATTACCCCGTTTTCCACGATCCCGAAATGAAGGGCATTCTGGACCACAATGCATGGTTCATGTCCGCAGGGCTCCGGAAGGCATACAAGGAACACATGGTCAGTCCAGTTCCTCAGAGTTCCACCTCCATCCTGCGCAAGACGCTCCAGCGCTGTGAGTACGAGCACTGGCGTCCCGTTGTGATCTGCACCGTTTCTCCCATGGACGACCACGGTTACATGACCCTTTCGGTCAGTGCGATCTATGAGATGGACCTGATCCGGTACGGTGCACTGGTTCTGGTCGAGGTGAACCCCAACTTCCCGCGTACCTTCGGCGACACGCTGGTCCACGTTTCGCAGGTAGATGCGATTGTGGAGGCAAACAATCCCATCCCGCAGTCAAAGGTTGCTCCCTATACCGAAACCGATGCCACCATCGGTCGGTACATCGCAGACCTGATCGAGGACGGCTCCACGATCCAGCTGGGCATCGGCAACATCCCGAACGCCGTGGCAAATGAGCTGAAAAAGAAAAAGCATCTCGGCATCCACACCGAGATGTTCACCGAAACAATGGTGGATCTGATCGAATGCGGTGCGGTGGACAACTCGCAGAAGGGTCTGAACAACGGCTATTCGGTCTGCTCGTTCACCATGGGCAGCCAGCGGCTGTACGATTATATCAACAACAATCCTGCGGTCCTGTTCAAATCCTGCACCTATACCAATGATCCCTATACGATCGGTCTGAACAACAAGTTCGTCTCCATCAATGCAACGCTGGAGGTAGATCTGTACGGACAGGCTTCCTCCGAGACGGTCAAGGGTATGCCCTGGTCCGGCACCGGTGGACAGTCCGAGACGGTACAGGGTTCCCAGATGTCCAAGGGCGGCAAGTCGATCCTTGCCATGCACTCCACCTACACCACAAAGGACGAAAACGGGAACGACGTGCTGCACTCTAAGATCGTTTCCTGCCTGCATCCCAACTCGGCCGTGACCACAAGCCGGAATGACACGGATTATGTGGTAACTGAGTATGGTGTCGCATGGCTGCGTGGTCTGACCATTGGGGACCGCGCAAAGGAACTCATCAAAATCGCACATCCCGCTTTCCGGGAGCAGCTTGCAAAAGAGGCAGAAGAACTGTGCATCTGGTAAGATGATTCTTAAAAAACAATCGTAAAATCTGCGGCCCCTGTACAATGCTTTCGCTGTACAGGGGCCACTTGCATATAACCTCTAACCGCAATATAATAGAGTTCAGGAAGTGATAACGATGCAGGAACAACAGGAAAATATCTCAAAAATGCGAGAAAATCCGTTTATGACCTTCAACCATATTGAAATCGGGACGGTTGAACCAGACCATGCCGAGGTCTGGCTCGATATTCGACCGGAATCCACAAATATTTATGGTTTTGTTCATGGTGGTGCTCTTTTCACCATGGCTGACTGCTGCGCAGGTCTGACAGCACGCTCAGATGGTCGGGAATATGTCACGCAAAATGCATCTGTTAATTTTATTACAAATACGCCTAATGGAAAAATCACTGCCTGCGGCAAGGTCGCAAACCGTGGACATCGGGTCTGTGTCGTGGATGTTGAAATTTACACTGAAAAAAAAGAATTGCTTTTTCACAGCGTATTCTCTATGTACTGTATTCTCCGTAAGTAAGTTCACGTAAAAAGGAATCTTTCTCAAATCGTCCATTCACCATAAAGTTTATAACGAAACAAAGACCTCCCGGAATCAACCTATTGTAAGGTCGGATTCCGGGAGGTCTTGTGGTTTAAGGATACTATAAGCCTTGCACTGTCAATGCGAGTGTGCCATCAAACAGCTTGGCACACTCTGATTTTGTTGATTTCCTCGGCAAGGCTGATTTTCAGATTTCGGATATCGATATCATTCTGCATATCCAAAAAATACCGATCCGATACGCCAAAATACTTTGCTAGTCTGAGAGACGTATCAGCAGTTATTTTTCTGCGGTCATGCAGGATATCCTGAATTCTGGATACAGGAACGTGGATTTCCTGAGCCAGCTTATGCGCCGAGATATCCATTGGTTCCATAAATTCTTTCTGTAAGATTTTTCCGATTGTAGGAACACCGATATGATTCGTCATGGAAATCATCTCCATTCGATTCATTATTCGTAGACCATTTTACTGCAATTTCAGTATAACTATTCTACATGTATACGTCAAGCAGACATTACAGCCTCGCAAAAATTGGAAAAGCATTCCAAAATAGACCTATCAGGCTTACCAAGTAGACCTACGAGGCCCACGCATTTCACAATTTGAGCCGTTATACTATAAGCAAGCCAGACGACGTCTGGTAGCGGACTTTGAAAATTGAACACGCATTCTTCAGTCACGTTCCTGTGATGATGACCCACGTCCGTAACAAATGCGATGATCTCCCACTGAGGGAATGAGCGGTAGGTTGACGGTAAATGGGTGACAGCTTCCCCATAGCAATGAGCCATCACAGAATAATGATACTTCCGCCTTCGGGCGGCTCGGTGCGAACCACGGAGAGGTGAGATTCCTATGGATCCGGTACGCTGCCGGACGGCTGAAAGATTTCCCATACAAGACAGAGTGCTTGTTTTCCGGGGGTGTCGGGGACAAATACGGAAAGGTATAGAACTATAAATCACAGCTTTTATGCTGTTTGAGATAGTAGGGCGGGCTGCGCGAGCAGTCCGCTGTTACATACACACGAAAGGAGAAATCCCAATTGGCCACCAGAGGCAAGAAAGGCAAGGACTACGAACCGCTTCCAGCAAACTGGATGTACAAGCGCGGAGATGTCTACATGATGGATTTGAACCCATACAGCGGTTCCGAACAGGGCGGTATCCGACCGGCAATTGTTGTCCAGAACGATGACGGAAACTTTTATTCCAATGTTCTCTTGGTCGTTCCGTTGACGACGCAAATCAAAAAACGGTATATGCCGACACACTTTGTTCTGCACAACCGCTTTTTAAGCGCACCGTCTATGGCAATCTGCGAGAGTCCCCGACCAGCAGATAAATCAAGAGTTCTTCAGTATTTAGGGCATCTGTCCAAATACGAGATGCGGCAGGTATCCCTTTGCCTGCAATACAGTTTTGGATTTATCGGATACAAAATGTTCCGAAAATGCCTTACAGCTCCGCCGGAAGAAGATGTGGTTGCTGCGGCAAAAAATCTTCTCTCCAAGCAGTTCCAAGACCTTCGGGTGCTGAACAGTCAGTCTCCAGCTCCCGCCAAGCATAAAAAAGGCGATTTACATAGCATTGAACAGATTTCGGAAGGAATGCTTTCAACGCCAACGGAATCTTCTGTTGAATTTATGATTGCAGAACTGGATGATTCGCTTCAATCGCTTATGTTCCGATGGGATACCTGCTTTGAGCGGTATTCCTGTCACAAGCTGTCCGATAACGAATAGGAGAAAATTGGCCAGATTATCCAATCTGGAATTGATTTTCTGCAAAAGAAAAAGGAGGTTCCTCTATGAACGTAAATGCAGTTGAAAAGCCTTACCATGAAATCTGCCTGAACAGCAGTCAGCTGATCGTGCCGCGCGATACTTATCAGCGCGGTCTCATCCCGGCCCGTGTAGCTCAGATTGCAAACGCTTTTGACGAGCGGATTGCCAATGAGCCGAAGATCAGCTTCCGTGATGGCCGCTACTATGTGATGGATGGTCAGAATACCATCGCTGCCCGCAAGTTCCTGAACGGGGGAAATGATTTGCAGATTCGCTGCAAGGTCTATTTCGGCATGACAGAGCGCGAAGAAGCATTACTTTTTGCGCAGCAAACCGGCTATTCGCATCCGCTGACCCCCGGCCAGAAGCTCCGTGCCCTGATTTTTGCGGGAGAGCCTGCGGCCGTTGCATTCCAGCAGGCCATTGAGCTGGCGGGTGTTCATCTTTCATTCGAGGAAGGCCGTGGCAAGCGTCGGATCAGCTGCATTGCGACCGCATATCGGGAATTTATCCGGCTTGGCCCGGAGCTGTATATCGAAGCCATCGACATCCTGCTGAATGCATGGAACGGGGAGCCGGATTCCATGAGTTCAGCTAATATGCTTGGCATCTGCCGTTTTGTGGAACTTTACCACAACGAGTACAGCCGAAACCGGCTGATTGCAAAACTCCGGCAGGTAGATGCCTTCACCATTTTCCGCCTTGCACGAACCGCAGGCGTAAATCTTCCCGGCAAAACGAAATATCTTCAACAGGTCTACAATATCTACAACGGTGGGAGCCGCAGGGCTGCATTGCCGCTGAAATTTTAACATATAGTACAATGCAGGAGAGTTTATCCTATGGATAATTTTGAAGAAATCGCACACGCTGTGCCTATGACCTCCATGCAGGATGTTCGCTGCTACACAGTGGAAGACCTGATGGCGATGCTGGCTTTGAGCCGCCCAACCGTTTATCGCCTGCTGAAGCAGAATGTGTTCCGCTGGTTTAAGGTCGGCGGCGCATACCGAATTTCTAAAGCCAGCTTTGACGCATGGCTCAACGACGGTGTTATCGAACCCGGTTTGGCCGGTTGACATCCTCAACATTTCAAGCGAAATCTGCTATTCTTTAGCCGGGATGAGAATCCCGGCTAAATTTTTACATACGATGGAGGTGTTCTTCATGGGCGATATGTCACTTGCTTCGATTCCACTATGCGAGAAAAACGAACCATCTACCACTAAAACTACCATATCCGTGCGCGAGATGCAGCACCTTTTGGGACTTGGCAAGACAGACAGCTATTGGCTGATCCACAAGAATTTTTTCGAGGTCATTCAGATCAACGATAAAATGCGTGTTGTCATTTCCAGCTTCGAGAAGTGGTATGCCAATCAGATCAAGTACCACAAGGTCAACGGCCCTCCTCCGGGAGAGGAACTTCGCAAATGTTCTTATTCTGTTGTGGAAGCAGCTGAAATCCTGAGTGTTGATGCAGAAACGATTTACACGTTGATTCGTCAGGGCAAGATAAAGACAGAAACCGTAGACTTCTGGATGCGGATTCCGAAGGACGAATTTGAGCGCTGGTATAGCTCACAAAAGCGTCTTCGCACTGCCGCCGACCGGGAACGTGACCGTGAAATTGAAGAAAAAACGATTTCTGTGCCTGAAATGGCAAAGTTGCTCGGTATCACACGGGAGAAGGTTTATCTGATTCTCAATCGTAAAAAATATCGTGACATCCTCGTTGTTGAACGTGTTGCAGACAGACCTCGCATTACAAAAGCGAGTTTTGAACGGTGGCTGAAAAGTCAATCAACCTATTGGATTCAGCCTTCGGCCAAGGCACTTCCTGAAGAAGTTCCGTTGAAGCTGCAGCGCCCAAAAAGCGGAAAGTATTACAGCTTTCAGGAAATTCAGGATTTTTACAACATCAGCCGTACTACTCTTATCAAATGGATTCGCACCGAAAACATTCCGACGATTGATGTCGGACGGGCAAAGCGTGTTCGCAAAGATGTTTTCGACGATGTTCTCAGATTAAAACGCTACGTGGAGGAAGATACATAATGGCCAGCATTGTGAAACGCAACGGCAATTTCTGTGTTGTCTATTCCTATAAGGAAGCCGATGGCACTGCCAAGCAAAAATGGGAGACTTTTTCGACACTGTCTGATGCAAAGGCTCGTCGGAAAGAAATCGAGTATAAAGAATCTGTTGGTACTTTCGTTGCACCCCAGTGCAAAACGCTGAACGATCTGCTCTCTGAGTACATCGCACTCTACGGCAGAAGCAAATGGGCATTTTCCACCTATCAGTCGAATGTCGCCCGGATCGACAACTACATAAGGCCGATCATTGGTTCGATGAAACTTCAGGATATTACCACTCGCGTAATCGAAGGGTATTACCAGAAGCTGCTCAAATACGAAGCCGTTGACCCAAAGTTTGGCACCCGCAAGAACGAATATGTTTCGACCAGCACGATCCGCGACATCCACAAAACGCTGCGCAGTGCTTTTGAGCAGGCTATCAAATGGGAACTGATGGAGAAAAATCCCTGCACCCATGCAACGGTGCCCAAACATACTCCTCAAAAGCGTGAGATCTGGACAGCGGAAACGCTGTTTCATGCTTTGGAAGTGTGTGACGACCCGAAACTCCGGCTCTGCATCAACCTTTCGTTTTCCTGCTCCCTGCGTTTGGGAGAGCTGCTGGGGCTGACATGGGATTGTGTAGACATCTCCCCGGAAAGCATCGCAGCGGGTCGGGCCTCCCTTTACATAGACAAAGAGTTGCAGCGGGTCAATGTGTCGGCGCTGGACACGCTGGATGATATCGAAGTCATCCGGCGCTTTCCATCCAGAACATCCCTCTGCACAACTGTCCAGATTCTAAAGAAGCCCAAAACCGAGAGCAGTGTCCGAACGGTATTTCTTCCCAGAACGGTTGCCGAAATGCTGGTCGCCTACAAGGCTGACCAGGACAACATCAAAGAGGCTCTAGGCGATGAGTACACCGACTATAATCTGGTCGTTGCCGGCCCGCTGGGTCTGCCAACAGAGCATACCACTGTCAATGCGGCATTGAATCGCCTGATCAAAAAGAATAATCTCCCCAAGGTAGTCTTCCACAGCTTCCGGCATTCCAGTATTACATACAAGCTCAAGCTGAACGGCGGCGATATCAAAGCCGTTCAGGGTGATTCTGGTCATGCGCAGGCATCCATGGTCACAGAGCAGTATGCACACATCTTGGATGATGACCGGCGAATCAATGCCCAGAAGTTCGATGATATGTTTTACAAGCATCGGGGTGCTGAACCTGAAATTCAGCATACCAATGATGAGCCGAACGCAGAATGCGGAACCAGCGCAGTCGATGCCGAGGCGGCAGCAGCACTCACCAAACTCCTGTCTGATCCTTCGATGGCAGCCCTCATCAAGAATCTTGCAAAAAGCCTGTAATCCCATATACATAAACAGCGGCAGCTTTCCGTTTTTGGAAAACTGCCGCTGTTTGTTTTAAGAAGATGCAGCTATCTTGCTGGCCAGTTCTTCGATTTCATCGAGTGTAAGCTCCGTGTATTTAGCAATCTTCTCGTACGAGAACCGATTATCTGCCAGTAGGCGCTCCGCTATTTCAAGCGAGCATTCATGCGCTGCTTCTGCTCTTATTTCATCAAATATTTTACTCATAATCTTGATTCATGGTCAGGCAGGCTTCTTCGTATCCAGTGCCTTGACATCTTCAACCGGAAGTTCGACCATGTCCGCTATTTTCTCGTATGGCATTCCTTCTTTAAGCAGCTTCTGCGCAACTGATATTGCCTTTTCCCTAGTAGCCTTTTCAGCAGCTTCTTTTGCTGCTTCTTCTCTTGCTTCTTCAAATGCTTTGCACATTGTTGCCACTCCTTTCGTGTCCTCTTTGAAATAGCGCACCCGCTGAGCGAGAACAGGGTAGTTCATGTCATCCGGGTCCGTGCAGGTAAAGTCGTGCATCAGCTTACCCAATGCTGTCTCGTCTTTAATCTGTGAGTTTACATAGATAATATGTGCTTCGTCTCCAAAAGACTTTCCGGTTTCCTCAATGATACGGTTGATGTGGTAGATGGAAAGTCCGCCCCGCAGCACATCATTTTCTGTGATAAAGATCACATAGGTCTCGTTCAGCAGGTCGTATGCATCGCCTTTATCGGTCATATTGGCATCCAGAAGGCTGCTATTGTACCGTGCTCGCTTTGCACCTGCTCCGCTGTCGCTGCGTTGGATTTCGATGTTGTAAACACGGTTTTCCTTGTCAACAGCCAGAATATCCAGTCGCACCGAACGACCCTGAATGTTGTTTAAGCCGTGCTGCCCATGAACTTCCCGCACTGCCAGATCATCCCGATTCAGGATGACTTGCAGCAGACACTCGGCACAGGACTTATCCTCAAAGACCTTGCTCATGAAATTGTCATCCATAAGCCGGAAGTTTCGGATACTTTCCAAATCTTTCTTATGCTTATGCTCAAAGTCAAGGTCTTTTGGCTTTTTGACTTCTGCCATCGGTTCACCTGCTTTCTATTCTCTATCCAAGGTAAGAATACCATAAAAGCGTTCTTTTTACAAGACGAGTCCCGCTGAGTACATAGGCCGGGGCATCCTTCAGGATGCAACCGGTCGGATTTCTATGGAAGCCCTTGCTCCGGCATGGCATCATAAGTCCAGCTCGAAAAATCGGCTTTTGAATGCAAAACTCCCGGAATAAATCCGCCCTTTCCAGCTAATAAAGGGGTTTGGTTTACAATAGAGCAACTCCCTTTCATTAGCCAGCTAATTTCCAGCTAATAAACGCCCGTTTACACGCCTTAAAACAGATTTGATTTCGTTGACTCAAATTGACAGCGCAAACAAAAATCCGTTGACTCAATGTCAAATAAATTACCTGGTTTTATCACGGATTTATAGCGGTCGGGGCTACTCCTAAGCGAAAGGCCGGCGGTTCGAATCCGCCTGAGGACACTATTTCAAAAATTGCGAAGGTCATTTTTCCATGTGAAAGACGATCTTCGCATTTTTCATTTGGAACCCATCGCCAGAATCATAGCAGTTTGCGTTTTGAATGCACAAGCAACATTCGCAAACGGCTATATCCCAGAGATGCCGTTTCGATGGGCACTCTTTTTGAAAATTGCGATAAACGCGGAATTTTGCCCTTACAAAAAAGCACTTTCCCTTATATTTGCATTGCAAATAAGGGAAAGTGCTTTTGTCTTGCTCACTATGAGGTTACTATCGCAAAGGATACGGTCAACTCCCAATAGCGAAAAGATAATACGGCAGCCTTCACTTTTTCAGCACTACGCACTCATAGGGGCGCAGCGTGTCGGCGGTGTCGGGGTAGTTACCCAGCAGTTTCTCGGCATCGGTCCAGCCTACGGGCAGGGGCTTGGCAATTTCCCGCTCCCGCAGGTTGCAGAGAACCAGCAGCTCCGTCTCGCCGTCGTACCGGCGATAGGCTAACAAATCCGCGTTGTCGGGGTACAAGAACTCGATTTTTCCCGCACTGATGACCGGCATTTTCTTGCGCAGGGCCACCAGCGTTTTGTAAAAGCTGCGGATGGAATCCGGGGCGTCCATTTGGGCAGCGGCGTTGATGGCCTTGTAGTTGTCGGCAATGCCGATCCACGGCGTACCGGTGGTAAACCCGGCGTTCTCGCTCGCGTCCCACTGCATCGGGGTGCGGCTGTCGTCGCGGCTGCGCTGGGCGATAATGTTCAGCGTTTCTTCCTCGGACTTGTCCTGCTGGCGCAGAATCTTATAGTAGTTGAGGCTTTCCACATCACGGTACTGGTCAATGGATGTGAAGTGCGGGTTCGTCATACCCAGCTCCTCACCCTGATAAATGTACGGTGTGCCGCGCATAAAATGGATTGCTGCCGCCAGCATCTCGGCGCTTTCCTTCCAGTAGGTCGTGTCGCTGCCAAAGCGGCTGACCGCACGGGGCTGGTCGTGGTTGCACCAGAACAGCGCATTCCAGCCGCCGTGGGCCTGCATCCCCTCCTGCCAGGTCTGGAACAGTTTCTTCATGGCGAGGTAATCAGGCTCCCTCAATTCCCACTTTTGTCCGTCCTTGTAGTCGACCTTCAGGTGGTGGAAATTGAAGCACATCGTCAGCTCGTGGTTGCCCTCAGCGGTGTAGCCGATGCAGTTTTCCAGCGTGGTGGAGGACATCTCCCCCACCGTGATCATGCCGTCGATGCCGCCCGCAGCGACCAGCTCCTTCAGGTACTTATGGACGTTGCGGCCATCGGTGTAGAAGCGGCGGCCGTCGCCCTCAAAATCGTCCTCATAGACCTCCGGCTTGGAAATGACGTTGATGACGTCGAAACGGAAACCCTTGATGCCTTTCGCCTTCCAGAATCGCAGGATGTCGGCCATTTCCTCCCGCACGGCGGGGTTCTCCCAGTTCAGGTCGGCTTGCATCACATCGTACAGGTGCAGATACCACTTGCCGAGCCATGGTACATATTCCCACGCAGGGCCGCCGAATTTCGACACCCAGTTCGTCGGGCAGCAGTCGGGCGTGCCGTCCTTGAAGATGTAATAGTCCTGGTACTTTTTGTCGCCCGCCAGTGCTTTTTTGAACCACTCATGCTCGGTGGAGGTGTGGTTGAACACCATGTCCAGCATCAGGCCGATGCCGCGCCTGTCCGCCTCGCGGATAAGCTCCTCCAGATCCTCCATCGTGCCGTAGCGCGGGTCAACGGCACGGTAGTCGGCCACATCATAGCCGTTGTCGCGCTGGGGCGAGGGGAAGAACGGCGTCAGCCAGAGATAGTCAACGCCCAGGTCGGCGAGGTAGTCCAGTTTCGCGGTGACGCCCTTCAAATCGCCGAAGCCGTCACCATTCGAGTCCATGAAGGATTTCGGGTAAATTTGGTAGACAACTTTATCTTTAAAATCATTCATGGTACACACCTCACAAAATCAGGCAACGCCTTTTTTCTTGCCGACGATGACGGTCAGCACAAAGGGGACGACGATGGCAATGGCCATGCACAGCGCAAAGCTGAGCATATAGGCGGGCTGGATTGACAAAATACCAGGGATGCCGCCGACACCGATGGCGTTGGCCGTGGTGGAAGTTGCCACACAGACGACCGCTGCGATGGCAGATCCAATCATGCCGCAGATAAACGGGAAGTGGAATTTCAGGTTGACACCGAACATGGCAGGCTCGGTAACGCCCAGATAGCAGGAGATGCAGGAGGGAACGTTGACTTCCTGAGCGTCCGCGTTCTTGCGCTGCAGATAGATCATACCGAGGACGGCGGAGCCCTGTGCAATGTTGGAAAGGGCGATCATCGGCCACAGCATGGTGCCGCCAAAATCGGCGATCAGCTGCATATCAATGGCGTTGGACATGTGATGCAGGCCGGTGATGACCAGCGGGGCATAAACAAAACCGAAGATTGCGCCAAAGACCACGCGGAAGGAGCCGGAAATGCCGGCGTAGACGATGTCAGAAATGAAGGTGCCGATCTTCCAGCCGATGGGGCCAAGGACAGTGTGGGCGATGATGACGGACAGCACCAGCGAGCAGAAGGGCACAACGATCATCGAGATGACCGGCGGGCAGATCTTGCGGAAGAATTTTTCTAGATAGACCAGCGTGAACGCGGCCAGCATGGCGGGAATGACCTGCGCCTGATAGCCAATCATGTTGATGGTGAAGAAGCCAAAATCCCATTTGGGGATGTCCGCCGCTGCCGTGGACGCGACGGCGTAAGCGTTGAGCAGCTGGCCGGAAACCAGCGTCAGGCCGAGGACGATGCCCAGGCTTTGGGTCGTGCCCATTTTCTTTGTGACAGACCAGCAGATGCAGACCGGCAGCATATGGAAGATGGCTTCGCCAATCAGCCACAGGAAGCTGTCAACGCCGGACCAGAACTGGCTGATGTTGCAAAGCGTCTGGGTGCCGTTATTAAAAAAGTAGATGCTGTCAATGCAGTTGCGGAAGCCGAGAATCAAACCGCCGGTGATGATGGCGGGAATCAACGGGGCAAAAATCTCCGCAAGCACGCTCATGACCTTCTGCAATGCGTTCTGGTTCTGCTTGGCCGCGCTCTTGACAGCTTCCTTCGAGACACCGTCAATGCCGGAGACGGCAATAAAATCATTGTAGAAATCGCTGACCGTATTGCCGATGATGACCTGGAACTGGCCCGCCTGGGTGAAAGTGCCCTTGGCGGATTTCAGTGCCTCGATCTTGGCAACGTCCGCCTTGGCGGGATCGTTGAGGACAAATCGCATACGCGATACGCAGTGGGATACTGCTGCAATGTTCTCTTTGCCGCCAACGTACTCAAGTAGCAGCCGCGCGTCCTGTTCGTATTTACCCATAATGTTTTTCCTCCTTTTGCCCGGTAGAGCGGGCATCTTCGAACTTGTTCATACGGGCATCTTCGAACTTGTTCATACGGGCATCTTCGAACTTGTTCATACAAGTTCTCTTTACAGCCACAGAATACCAGACTTGTTCATACAAGTCAATATGCTTTTGCAAAAAAGCATTGCAGAATGCCTATTTTCGGCACTGCTCACAAGTTACCCACTTGAAATTTAGCCGAAAAGACGGTATACTAAAGTAAATGTTTGAACAAGTTGTGAGGTACACACCATGCCAAAGGCAAAATATGATGGCATTTATCACAGCATCAAAAAACGCATCGAGGCACAGGATTACCCCTATCAATCGCTGCTGCCCAGCGAGAATACCTTAATAGAGGAATACGCCTGCTCCCGCAACACAGTTCGACGCGCATTGGCGGAGCTGGTAGCCGACGGCTATGTGCAGACCATGCAGGGGCGCGGCGTGCGGGTCATCTACCAGCCGGTGGGCAAAACGACGTTTACCATCGGCGGCATCGAGACGTTTCAAGAAACCGCCCGCCGCAACCACCTTCGCGCCGTGACGAAGGTCACGAAGTTTGAGACTGTCATCGCAACGGAACAGTTTGCCGCGGAAAGCGGATTTTCTGAGGGCGATGAATTGTGGGCGGTACAGCGTGTGCGTTATCTGGACGGAAAAGCACTGATTCTGGACATCAACTACTTTTTAAAGGAATTTGTACCCGGACTGACAGAGGAAATCGCATCCCATTCCATCTATGATTTTATTGAAAACGTGCTTGGAATGCAGATCATCACCAGCAAACGGCGCATCACGGTGGAACACGCAACTGTCCGTGATGAAAAGCTGCTGGATATGGACGGCTATGATTGCGTGGCGGTGGTGGTAAACCAGACTTTCAACGCCGCCGGTCTGCTGTTTGAGTACACCCAGTCCCGCCACCAACCGGACTATTTCTGCTTTCAGGACATTGCCACGCGGAAAAAGTGAGCGGCAGACACCTGGCGCAGGGGGATCCACCTGGGATTTTGCGCTGGGCCGGGGCTCCGGCAAAATGGGTTTTAGGGTGTCCCTGAATCAGAATCTGTTTTATAGATGCAATGCCTGCTAACCATCGCTTACGCTCTGGTTACCCCCTTCGGGGGCTTTGTACTGCTGACAGGGTGCGGCTGCGCTTGGCAATGTACAGGGGATAGGATAGCAATTCCTGACCGTATCTTTTTGTTAATGACTATTTCGTTTATATACACAAACCGAGTCAAAAGCCGTTTTGCAGAACACTTTACCGGGAGAGTTGACAAACCCGCCGTTTTTGCGTATTATAATAGGAACAAGGGGGTCGTGTGCCCCTTTGGCAAAAAGCGAACAGCCTTGACGAGGAGAGTACGCCCCGCCTGCGCCTGACAGAAAGCCCGAAGGATGGAACCGGGCAGGTGAGCACGGGGTGGAAGATGGCCTCTGAGCTGTGGGGGTGAAGCGGCACGCCGCCAAGCCCCCGCCGGGTGCGCCCGTTACCGCGCGGAGGCCGGTTTTACCCCGGCACGCAAGGCCATGCCCGCAAGGGCGCGGCGAAGCAAGGTGGTACCACGGAAGTTCAGCTCCCGTCCTTGTCCGGTGTATTCCGGCAGGACGGGAGCTTTTTTGTGACACAGCCACAACAGAAAGGAAGAATCATCCCCCATGAGCGAACACAACACATTCTACATCACGACCCCCATCTACTACCCCAGCGACAAGCTGCACATCGGCCACAGCTACACCACCGTGGCCTGCGATGCTCTGGCCCGCTTCAAGCGGATGCAGGGCAAGGAAGTCATGTTCCTGACCGGCACCGATGAGCACGGCCAGAAGATCCAGGACAAGGCCGCCGATGCAGGCGTGACCCCCAAGGAGTACGTTGACCGGATCGTTGCCACCGTCAAGGATCTGTGGAAACTGCTGGATGTCAGCTATGACCGCTTCATCCGCACCACCGATGACTACCATGTGGAGACCTGCCAGAAGATCTTCACCCAGCTGTATGAGCAGGGCGATATCTACAAGGGCGAGTACATCGGCCACTACTGCAAGCCCTGCGAGAGCTTCTGGACCGACAGCCAGCTGGTGGACGGCAAGTGCCCCGACTGCGGCCGCGAGGTCTATGATGCCCACGAGGAGGCCTACTTCTTCAAGACCGGCAAGTATGCCGACCGCCTGCTGAAGTACTACGAGGAGAATCCCCAGTTCATCCAGCCCGAGAGCCGCAAGAACGAGATGATCGCCTTCATCAAGCAGGGCCTGCAGGACACCTGTGTTTCCCGCACCTCTGTCAAGTGGGGCATCCCCGTTCCCTTTGACCCCAAGCACACCATGTATGTCTGGGTCGATGCGCTGAGCAACTATATCTCTGCGCTGGGCTACGGCAACGAGACCTACCACGATTACAACAAGTTCTGGCCTGCTGACCTGCACATGGTGGGCAAGGAGATTCTGCGCTTCCACACCATCCTGTGGCCCGCCATGCTGATGGCTCTGGATCTGCCGCTGCCCAAGCGCGTGTTTGGCCACGGCTGGCTGCTGATGAACGGCGGCAAGATGTCCAAGTCCGTGGGCAACGTTGTGGACCCTGTGGTCCTGTGCGACCGCTACGGCGTGGACTCCATCCGCTACTTCCTGCTGCGTGAGATCCCCTTTGGCAACGACGGCATGTTCACCAACGAGGCCCTGATCAACCGCATCAACAGCGACCTGGCCAACGACCTGGGCAACCTGCTCAGCCGCACCGTTGCCATGTGCGAGAAGTACTTCGGCGGCACGGTCCACAAGGCCGCTGGCACCGAGGCCATCGACACGGAGCTGGAGACCATGGTCAACGAGCTGCTGGGCAAGGTCACTGCCGACATGGACAATCTGACCATCCCCCAGGCCCTGATGGAGATCTTTGCCGTGATCCAGCGCGCCAACAAGTATATCGACGAGACCGCTCCCTGGGCTCTGGCCAAGGACGAGGCCAACAAGGCCCGTCTGGAGAGCGTGCTCTACCACCTGTGCGAGGCACTGCGTGTGGCAGGCATCCTGCTGAACGCTTACCTGCCCTCCACCGCTCCCAAGATGATGGATCAGCTGGGCCTGTCCACTGCCGACATCGACCTGAGCAAGGCTGCCTACGGCGTGCAGGAGACCTACACCGTCCACAAGGGCGATGCCCTGTTCCCCCGCATTGACGTGGCCAAGGAGATCGCCCACCTGAAGGAAGAGGACGAGAAGCGCAAGGCCGCTGCCGAAGCTGCCAACAAGGCCAAGGCCGAAGCCGAAAAGGCTGCTGCCGCCCCCGCCGCTGAGGAGAGCACCGTTGATTTTACCCACGAGGAAGAGATCGACTTTGACACCTTCTGCAAGGTGGAGCTGCGCGTGGCCGAGGTGCGTGCCTGCGAGAACCTGAAGGAGAGCAAGAAGCTGCTCCACCTGACCGTGTTTGATGGCGAGCGTGAGCGCTGCATCCTGTCCGGCATTGCCAAGTGGTTCAAGCCGGAGGATCTGATCGGCAAGAAGATCGGCATCGTCTGCAATCTGGCCCCCCGCCCCATGCTGAAGGGCAAGTATGTCAGCGAGGGCATGATCTTTGCTGCCGACACCGCTGACGGCGGCTGCTCCATCGCCTTCTACGGCGACAACACCCCCGTTGGCAGCCGCATCCACTGAGCCATGGAGACACAGCTGAGCCGCGCCGAAAAGCTGGACCGGCTTTTCGGCACACCGGCCTTTGCCGTTATCATTGCCATCCTTTGCAACGCCATGTGGGGTTCAGCTTTTCCTTTCATCAAGCTGGGCTACCGGCTCTTTGCCATCGACACCGCTGACACGGCCTCCATTCTCTGCTTTGCAGGGGTGCGGTTCATGCTGGGCAGTGTGCTGGTACTGGGCGGCAGCCTGCTGCTGGAGGGCAGGCTGCCCGCCATGCCCAAAGGGAAGATCCTGGCCGAATGCTGTGCATTGGGCCTGTGGCAGACCACAGCACAGTACGCCTTTTTCTACAGCGCTGTTGCCCTGCTCACCGGTGCCTTTGGGGGCATCCTGAACAGCACCCAGAGCTTTCTGGGGGTCATCTTCGCCCATTTCCTTTATGGCAAAGCTGACCGCATGACCCCGGCCAAGGCGCTGGGCTGCGGCATCGGCTTTGCGGGCGTTCTCATCGCCACGTTGGGCAACCACGGCGGCGGCAGCGCCCGGGGCGTAGCCTATATGCTCATTGCCACCGTCCTTTTCACGCTGGCAGGCCCCTGGAACAAATCCGTCACCCGCCGGGCAGACAGCTTTGCCGTCTGCTTCGTGAACCTGTTCGTGGGCGGGGCGGCCCTGTTCCTGCTGGGCGCTGTTCTGGGCGGACGGCTGGAACACTGGTCTGTGCTCAGCGTGCTGGATCTGCTGGCGCTGGCCTTCATCTGCGGCGCGGGCTACATCGTCTGGGCCCTGCTGATGAAGAACAACCCCGTCAGCCGGATCGCCATCTTCGGGTTCGTGAACCCGGTGGTGAATGTCCTGCTCAGCGCCCTCATCAATGGGGAGCCGCTGTTCCGGTGGCAGTATCTGGGGGCGCTGGTGCTGGTCTGCATCGGCATCTGGCTGGTAAACAAGGCCCCCTCCAAAAAGGAGCGTGCCCGGTAATATGGAATACCCCATCTTTGACACCCACGCCCATTACAGCGCCCGCGCCTTTGACGCGGACCGCTTTGCCCTGCTGGACAGCCTGCCCGGCAAAGGGGTGGTGGGCGTGTGCGAGCAGGCCACCCATTCGGGCGATGCGCCCAAGGTGCTGGAGCTGGCCCACAAATATTCCTGGGTGTACGCCGCCGTCGGCATCCACCCGGAGAGCCTGCTGGCCCCGGAGGATTGCGGTGAGGAAGGCCCCGCCCCTACTGTCTCGGTATACGGCGGCGACTGGGCCGCAGAGATGCGTGCCCTTGCCCCCTATTACGAGGACCCCAAGGTGGTGGCTGTTGGGGAGTGCGGACTGGATTACCACTGGCCCGTGCCCAAGGATGCCCAGCTGGCGCTGTTTGAGGCCGAGATCCGGCTGGCGCTGGAACTGGACAAGCCCATCATCGTGCACGACCGCAGCGCCCACGCCGATGTCTACGCCCTGCTGAAAAAATACCGGCCCAAGGGCATCGTCCACTGCTATTCCGGCAGCGCCGATGACGCGCTCTGGCTGGCAGAGCAGGGGCTCTACATCGGCTTTGGCGGGGCCTGCACCTTCAAGGGGGCCAAGCGGGCCGCCAAGGCCATTGCCGCCCTGCCGCTGGAACGCATCGTCCTGGAAACCGACTGCCCCTATATGGCCCCGGCGCCTGTCCGCGGCACCCGCTGCGACAGCTCCCTCATCCGCTATGTAGGCGAGTATATCGCCAGCGTCAAGGGTGAGGAACCGGAGCAGGTGTTCCGGCAGACGGTGGAGAATGCCTGCCAGGTGTATGACCTCTCCGTCTGAAATCGGCAGCAGCCGTGCATAGAGGGCAGGTTGGACAGAGCAGGCCTATCCGTTATCTACAAAAGCATTATGCTTCTGTATAAATCAAGTAACAAACTACAAATTGTCAATTAAGGAGATATCACTTATGAAAGCTCGTATTCCGCAGCACCGTGAATTCATCATCAACTTCCCCGACACTGTTGATAACGCCAAGGCCAACGAGGGCTGGGCAAAGCTGCAGCAGATCGTGGAGGACTACAAGAAGGACCACAACGGTGCTTCCGTCTACGCACCCAGCTTCATCGAGGACTGCGAGCCTGCCGTCAAGAAACTGCAGGAAGAGTATGGTTTCGAATACACCGTTGAGTATGTGAAGTAAGTTCTGGTTTTCAGTATATTGCATTAAAAAGAGCAGAGCGTCTGGCCAGCTGGCTGGAGCGCTCTGCTCTTTTTTTTATTCCAGGTACTGCGGCAAATTCCATGAGCCGCGCAGTACACGGTGGATTTCCACCACCTTGACGTTCTCATTGACATGGTAAAACACCAGATACTGGTCTGCCACCAGCTTGCGGTAGGTCGGGTCAAGGGCATAGACTTCACACATCCGTGGGGTATCCCCCAGCTTTGTGATCTTTTCCCGCATTTCTTTCAGCACGCGGCGGGCCGTTTGGGGGTAGAAGCCGGACAAATACCGGGCAATGTCATTCAAGTCCTGTACAGCAAGGGGCAGGTATTTGATCTTATACGTCATACTGTTCGTGGAGCGTCTCCCATACGCTTTCATGCTCTGTCCACTGCGTGTTGGGGTCTGCCGCCTGCTGTTTTGCCTTGGCAAGCTCCTCGGCAACATACCGCTGGTGCATAAACTCCTCGTACTTGGCGTAGTCCTCAATGTTGATAAGGACGGATTCCCCACGACCATGATTTGTGATAATAACATGATTGTGGTCTTTCAACATCTCTGAAATTTCAGCGTAGTGGTTGCGCAGATCACGGGATGGGCGAACAAATGTCTGCATCATAAGTGACACCTCCTGTCAAAAGCATTGTATCACATTATGACTACATATACAAGGATAATTACAATCGTTTTATTTCAGCTCCATATTGATGGACTTTTCCGTAAAGCCATAGTTCCGGTACATCTCATACGCCATTTTATTTTTAGCGTTCACCTGCAGTTCAATGGTGTCACATCCCTTTTCCGCCTTGAGCTGTTTCACTTTTTCAAAGAACTGGTGGCCGATGCCTTTGCCCCTGTACGCCTCCTCCACCGCCATGGTACTGACGAACAAAACATCCTTTGTTACCTGCGCCGGGCCTTCCACATGGCGCTTGAAGACTTCCAGAACACCAACAACGATGCCGTCCGTCTCGGCAATATACCAGCTGTCCCCTTTCAGGAGTTCGCCAAACAGTTCCTTTGTGATCAATGGGCTGGCCGGTTTGTAGACATCCGGCCGCCAATCCACATGCATCTGCTGGACCTGATCCATAATAGCAGAAAATCGGTCATAATCCTGCATCTGCGGGGTACGGATCGTTATTTTCATCTCGTTTTCTCCTTGTTGTATCAAAAATGCCCTGTCTGACACGGTTTCGGGTCCAGACAGGGTATTTTGAGTTTCTTTTCAGTTGCCCGCTTCCACCTTGCTCAGCAGGATGCGGTCATTGTCCAGGGCCTTACCGGCGTTCTCACGGAATTTTTCCAGCAGGTCGTCCACGGTCATCTTACTGCGCTCCTCGCCCTTGACATCGAACACGATGCGGCCGCCGTCCATCATCAGGGTGCGGTTGCCCAGCTCGAGGGCCTGATGCATGTTGTGGGTGACCATCAGGCAGGTGATCTTTTTCTCGGCCACGATGCTCTTGGTCAGCTCCAGCACCTTCTCCGCCGTGGCAGGGTCCAGGGCTGCGGTGTGCTCGTCCAGCAGCAGGAGCTTGGGGGTAACGAGGGTGGCCATGAGCAGGGTCAGCGCCTGCCGCTGGCCGCCCGAGAGCAGACCCACCGGCTGCTTCATCCGGTCCTCAAGGCCCATATTCAGCAGGGCAAGTTTTTCCCGGAACAGCTCCTTATCCTTGCGGGAGATGCGGGAAAAGATAGCGTGGGGGGCGGTTCCTGCCCGGAGATAGGCCAGCGCAAGGTTTTCCTCAATGGTCATATTGGGGGCCGTGCCCTTGAGGGGGTCCTGGAACAGGTGGCCGATGACCTTGCTGCGCTCATACTCGGGCGCAAAGGTAATGTCCTGCCCGCCCAGCACGATGCTGCCCTCGTCGGCAATGAAACCGCCGGTGATGGCGTTGAACATGGTGGATTTGCCCGCGCCGTTGGAGCCCACGATGGTGGCAAAGTCGCCTGCCTCCATGTGCAGGCTCACACCGTTCAGGGCCACCTTTTCGTTGACGGTGCCGGGGTTAAAGGTCTTGTGCAGATTGTTCAGTTCCAGCATTTCCATCTCAGTGCACCTCCTTCCGGGCATTGTGCTTGCGCTGCTCAAAGGCAAACTTTGCCCGGATGGCGGGCATCGAGATGGCTACAGCCACGATGAGGGCGCTCACCAGCTTCATGGCGGCGGCGGGCACATTGAAGCGCAGGGCCACGGCCACGATAAAACGATACAGGCAGCTGCCGAACACCACGCCCAGCACCCGGCGCACCATGGTGCGCTTGCCCACCAGCGTTTCGCCGATGATAAGGGAAGCCAGCGCGATGGTCACCATGCCGGTGCCCACATTGATGTCGCTGCTCTTCTGGTACTGGGCCAGCAGGCCGCCGGAAAGGGCGGTCAGCGCGCCCGAGATGCACAGGCCCACTGTGATGGTGAAGGCCGGGTTGATGCTGGAGGCCCGCACCATGGCGGCGTTGTCGCCGGTGGCGCGGATGGAAAGGCCCAGCCGGGTGCCCAGAAAGCCCACCATGGCGGCACAGGCGAGTACAATGACCGCCGCCGCGATGACCAGCTTATACCAGCCGCCCGTAAAGGCCAGTGCGGATTTTGCCAGCGAGAATACCGTATCGGTCTTGACCAGGGACATCGTGGACGAAAAGCCCATGACCGCCAGATTGATGGTGTACAGGCCGGTGTTCACGATGATGCCTGCCATGATGCTCTCAACGCCCAGACGTGTCTGCAAAAAGGCGGTGACAAAGCCCGAACACACACCCGCCGCCATAGCCGCGAACAGGGCCAGGATGGGGTGGCCTGTCAGCGCCACCTGGCAGGCCACGGCACAGCCAAGGGTGAAGCAGCCATCGGTGGACAGGTCGGCAATGTTCAGGATCGAATAGCTCAGAAACAGCGCCAGCGCCACCAGACCGTAAATGCAGCCCAGCTCCAGCGCCGTCTGGATCACGTTGAGCGAAAAGATACTCGCCAGCATGGTTGATGTACTCCTTTTTAGAAATTCTCCTGCGTGGTCACTACCACAATTTCGGTGCAGTAGGGCTTGAAGGCTTCCTTGACGGTGTCGAGGTCAAGGCCCAGTGCCTCACAGCTCTCGGTGTTGATGGTGACGATGCCGTTGTCGAAGGTCTGGTAGGGCAGGTCTGCGGGGGTCTTGCCGCCGCAGAGCAGCTCCACCACCATATCGGCGGTGGCCTCGCCCAGCTGGACGTAGTCCACGCCGTAGCCCACAAAGGCACCGTTCAAAGCAAAGCTGTCGGCACCGGTGAAGTGCTGGATCCCTGCCTCCAAGAAGGTCTCATATATGGACAGCTCGGCGGTCATCACGGTGTTGTCGGTGGGGGTGAACACTGCCTTGACACCGGCAGCCACAAGGGCCTCGGCAGCCATCTGCACCTCAGCCGTGGTGGTGCCGTTCTTTTCAATGTACTTGATGCCCTTGCTGTCGCAGAACGCCTTGGCATCGGCGATGGCCTGGGTGGAGGAATCCTCGCTCAGGTCGTACAGCAGGCCGATGGTGTCGATGTCGGGGTTGATGGCAGTGATGAGGTTCATAATGGCCTCGGTGTTCAGAGCATCGGAGGTTCCGGTGATGCCCTCCTCCCCGTCAAACCCGGCGGAAACAGGATCGGTGACGGCAGAGTAGACCACAGGGATGTCGGTATCCTCCACAGCGGCCAGCATGGTGGCGGCGGTGGGGGTGGCCACAGCCACAATGACATCTACCTGGTCGGCCACGAGGTCTGCACCGATCTGGTTCAGGTTGGACTGGTCAGCCTGGGCGTTGGCGTAGTAATCGGCATAGTCGAAGGTCACGCCCTTCTCCGCGCCCACCTTATCCAAGCGGCTCTCAACAGAGGCCACGATCTGGTTCAGGGAAGCATGATCCACATAGTTGACGATGCCCACCTTAAAGGTCTGGCCTGCTTCAGAAGCGGCGGCAGCGGAACCGGCAGCGCTGGAAGCAGTGCTGGATGCTGCGGCAGAAGAGCCGGAGGAGCCGCAGCCGGTCAGGCCCAGTGCGGATACGACAGCGGCTGCGGCGGCAGCCTTCAGGAAGCTGCGGCGGGAGATCATGTTCATGGTTTTCATAGCGGTTGCTCCTTTCCCGGAGCGGGCGGCCCAAAAAATAAAACCCGCTCCACCTGCGGAACGGGTAAAATAAAAACGGCCCCGTCCCTGTGTGTTCAACCACAAGGACAGAGTCGAGAAATTCGAATCTGCGGTGCCACCTTGCTTGCTCCGCTCGTCTTCCCACCATGGAAAACTGCAGGAGCCCCTCAACGGAGAGCCAACACTCCCCTGCCCTGTAACGGAGGCTTCCGTCCCAAGCTACTAAAGGCACTGCCCTGTTCGCCCGGCCCTCGGCGGCCCACGAACTCCGCCCCGCTCTCTGCCCGTTTTCACCATTCGGGCTCACTGTAAGTGCGCTTGCAGGTTCTCTTCCGCCTCATCGGTTTGTTGATTGCATTATACGCTTTATTTTCATAAAGTCAAGAGGGAATTTTTCATTTTTTCGGCCGCAAAGATGAAATGCTTCTTGGATGCCCCGCAGCAGCCTTCCTGCCCAAATCTCCCCGGTGCAGCCTGGGCAGCTCTGCCGGGGCAAAAGAAGCCTTCTTCCAGCCATAGGTCATACTTTCTCTCCGCTCCGGGACGCATTTCCACTTTCAGTATCCCCGTTGCTGCGCACAAAGTTCGCAGTTTCTGCCACGGATTCCACACTATTTTTATCCTTTTCCCAAGTTTTGCCCTAAATTCTCTTCAAAGGGCTTGACAGAAAAATGTTTTTTGCGATAAACTAATCCTATGAAATATTTTCGTTGTATCCAACGATGTCAAACATGCAACTCGGAGAGGACACTATCACCATGTCGATGACCCTGAATCCCGTCAACGAAGCCGCTTTTCAGAAAGCTGTACAGTCTCTGGAGACCCTGAACCGGGCCGCCGTGTTCCATCCCACCGGCACCGGCAAAAGCTGTATTGCCTGGAAGGTGGTGGAGGCTCACCCCCAGACCACCTTTTTCTGGCTGGTGGCCGGTGCACAGCGTCTGGCCCTGCGGCAGGCAGAGCTGACACGCTACAACGGCGGCACCCTGCCCGGCAATGTCCGCTTCTGTGATTGCGAAAAGCTGGCCGCCGCCACCCCGGAGCAGTGGGTGCGGCTGGGGGAGCAGAAACCCGGCTGCATCGTGCTGGACTGCTACCATGAGCTGAGCGCCGTGTGTTGGGCACAGTCGGTGCAGAAGCTGCTGCGGATGTGCCCCCAGGCAAAGGTGCTGGGGCTGGGTGTTCCCAACGGTGCCCCCGTCTGCGCCGCCGCGCAGGAGCTGTTTGCCGACTGCATCGTCTCCCACATGACTGTGGCCGAGGCCATGGCCGCCGGGACCATGCCGGTGCCCTCAGCCTATGCGGCCCTGCTCTGGCCGCAGGAGGAGGAGCTGGCCACCCTGCGCGCCCGGATCAAAAACCTGTGTATGCCCAAGGGCGACACCTCCCTGCGCGTTCAATATGAAGAGCTGAGCTGGTCTCTGCGTCAGGTGGAGAACCTGACCGTTCTGCTGCCCCGCCTGCTCAGCGATACCAGCGGCCATTATCTGGTCCTGTTTGAATCCGCCGCCTATCAGGAAAAGCTGGGCGCGGAGCTGGAACAGCTGCTGCGCACTGTAGACCCTGCCGTCCGCTTTTACGCTGCAGATCACGCCTGCTTTGCGGATTCTGCCGCCGTGGAGACTTTCCTCTCCGATACAGCCCCCGGCCCCAAGGTCCTGCTCTGCGTCAACGCGCCGGGAGTCCAGCAGCCGCTGGAGGGGCTGGCCGGGGTCATTCTGGTGCGCCAGTCCAGCCTGATGTCCACCTTCAAGCAGATGCTCTGCCGCGCGCTGGTGGCTGCAGGCAGCCGCAGCGTGCCGGTGTTTGACCTTGTGGCGCAGTTCGAGGGGCTGGGCAACGGCCGCACCCTGCAGCGTGACTGCACCGAGGCCATGACCAGGGCCGGCAGCAAAACGCCGGGCTTCCGGCAGGAGCGCCCCATGCAGCAGACCTACCGCCTGTATGGCAAGCTGCGCCGGGAGATGGAGGCCCGCTGGGAGGTGCTGTGTCAGGCCGCCGCCGATGCCGCCGCCAAAGAGGGCACCCTGGAGCTGCCCCGGAGCTATACCATCCACAGCGGCGTGCCCGTGGGCAAGTGGCTCGAGCTCCAGCGGCAGGTACAGGCCGGGCAGCGCCCGGGCCGCCTGACAGCCGAACAGGCCGCCAAGCTGGAAAAACTGGGCATCCGCTGGAACCACCGGCTGGAAGCTGCCTGGGAAAAGGGCTTTGCCTCCGCACAGAAATACCGCACCGAGCACGGTGACCTGCTGGTGCCGGTGCGCTACCGCGATAAAAATGATTTTGCACTGGGCGAATGGATCGTCTACAACCGCCAGCGCTATCTGGGCGGCAACCTGACCCAGAACCGCATCGAGCGGCTGGAAGCCATCGGCATGGTGTGGAGCACCTCCAACGACCTGTGGGAGCAGAACTATGCCGCCGCCACCCAGTATTATCTGGAGCACGGCGATCTGGAAGTGCCCATCAAGTACGAAACGCCCTCCGGCTTCGGTCTGGGGGTCTGGCTGGGGGCCCAGCGCGCCGCTCACAAGGCAGGCGAGCTGCCACAGGAGCAGGTGGAGCGGCTGGACGCTCTGGGCATGGACTGGACCAACCGCAACGACCGCAAGTGGATGTCCCTGTACGATGTTGCCGCCGCCTACTACCATGAGCACGGCAACCTGAACGTCCCCTCGGAGTATGTCACGCCGGACGGAGTGCTGCTGGGCAAGTGGGTGGCACGCCAGCGCTATGCCTACCTGAACCCGGACCGCTCCAGCGCCCGGGTCACCCCTGAGCGCAAGGCCCTGCTGGACAAGCTGGGCATGGTGTGGGAAAAGTACGACCCCTGGCAGGAGCGCTATGATCTGGCTCTGGCCTACAAGACAGAGCACGGCGATCTGGAGATCCCCTCTGTCTACAAGACCGCCGACGGCGTTTGGCTGGGCAGCTGGGTCAGCCGCCAGCGGCAGGCCCTGAACTCCGGCAGCAGCGCCCTGAGCAGTGAGCGCCGCAAGCTGCTGCGCACCCTGTTCAAGGGCGAGCGCCGCCCCAGTGATCCCGCCGCTGACCACGGCACCGTGCGCGAGGCCAACTGGGAGCGGAACTTCCGCAGTGCCGCCCGCTACGCCCGCAAATACAAGCACCTGCTGGTCCCCGCCAGCTATGTGGACAGCGATGGTGTCCGGCTGGGCGTGTGGATCTCCAACCTGCGTGCAGCCCGCAAGAACCGCCCGGATTCCTATCAGGTCACGCCCGCCCACATCAAAAAGCTGAACAGCATCGGCATGGTGTGGGATGCCCGGGATGCCAAGTGGGGAACTGCCTATCAGCAGGCCAAGGCCTACTACAAGGCCCACGGCAACCTCCACGCCGCCGCCAACTACAAATCCGACGAAACCGGCTTCTGCCTGGGCGACTGGCTCCGCCGGATGCGGGAGTGGGATACCGCCCACGACCCCAAGCTCACCCCTGAGCGCCGCGCAATGCTGGATAAGATCGGGATGGAGTGGAGCGAATAAGAGAAAAAAGCCACCGGTTTTTGCCGGTGGCTTTTCTGATACAGATTACAGCCGATCCAGCTCCTGCTGCAGCTGGGCCAGCGCATTGCGGATGGGCAGATGCTGGGGGCAGGCCGCCTCGCACTTGCCGCAGCGGACGCAATGACTGGCCTTTTCGGCATCGGGGAAGTGGGCTTCCCACTGGTGCTTGATGGCCTCGGGCTGGCCGAACATCCCCAGCTTGTTCCAGATGCTGAAATTGTCCGGGATGTCCACCCCCATGGGGCAGGGCATACAGTACCGGCAGCCGGTGCAGCCGATCTTGATGCGGCTGTGCAGGAAGGCGGCGGTCTGCTCCACCGCGGCGGTCTCTGCAGCGGTCAGCGGCTCAAAGCGGGCAAAGGTGGCCAGGTTATCCGTGAGCTGATCCTCGGCGCTCATGCCCGAGAGGATCACATGGACGTTCCGGTGGCTGCCCACCCAGCGCAGGGCCCAGGAGGCATCCGAGGCCTCGGGCCGCAGGGCCCTGAGGGGTGCTTCGGCCTCCGGGGGCAGGTTGGCCAGTGTGCCGCCCTTGATGGGCTCCATGATGATGAGGGGGATGTTCAGCTCCTCGGTCAGCTGATAGCCGCGGTCACCCGAGATCTCCTCGGCACGGTCATCGGTGTCCAGATAGTTATACTGCAGCTGGCAGAAATCCCAGGGCTGATCCCGCAGGATGTGCTCAAGGCCCGCCGCGTTGTCGTGGCAGGAGAAACCGAAGCTGCGGATGCGGCCCAACTTTTTCTGCTCCCACAGCCAGTCCACGATGCCCATTTCCTTGGCCCGGTCGTACCGGGCGGCGTGCAGGGAGTGCAGCAGGTAGAAGTCGATGTACTCCACGCCCAGCCGCCGGAGCTGCTCTTCAAAGATATGCTGGGCCTCCTCCAGGCTCCCGCACTGCCACAGCGGCATCTTGGTGGCCAGATAAAAGCTCTCCCGGGGCCACTTTGCAATGACCCTGCCCACAAAGGGCTCACTCTGGCCGCCGTGGTAGGGGTAAGCGGTGTCAAAATAGTTCACGCCCGCATCCCGTGCGGCGTTCAGCAGCGCTTCGGCCCGGGGCTCGTCAATGGCTCCCTCCGGTGTGGTGGGGAACCGCATACAGCCGTAGCCCAGCAGGGAGGTTCGGATGCTCTCCCCTGCGCCGTTCTGCTTTTTCCATGCTCTGTATTCCATCTCTTTTGTGCAGCTGGCTGCCGTGTTCCAGCCGCTCCTCCTTTTGTCCCCAGTATACCGGAAAAATCCCGCGCTGACAAGAAAGATGTTCCGCTTCTTGTTCTGCCGCCGGAAATATGGTATACTTATAATCCAAATTTTATCATGTTATCAACTAAATCAGATAGCGCTAAGGAGTATCATGGAACCTTTCAACACCCCTTTGAAGATCAGGGAGATCTCCCTGCCCCACCGGGCAGTGTTCGGCCCCATGGCGGGCTTTACCGATGCCCCGGCCCGGCGGCTGATGGCCCAGCACGGAGCCGGTTTTACCGTCAGTGAGATGGTGTCCAGCCGGGCGCTGGTATACGGCGACCACAAAACCGTCAGCCTGCTCAAGGCCGAGCCCAACGGTGCCCCCTACGGCGTGCAGATCTTTGGCGAGGTGCCCGAGATCATGGGGCAGGCCGCTGCCGCTGTGGAGCAGTACGCGTTCGATTTTCTGGACATCAACATGGGCTGCCCGGCCCCCAAGATCGTCTCGGGCGGGGCGGGCAGCAAGCTGATGCTTGACCCCGACCGCTGCGGCCGTATTGTGGAGGAAGTGGTCAAAAACACCTCCCGCCCCGTCACCGTGAAGATGCGCAAGGGCTGGGACGCGGAGCACGTCACGGCCGTGGAATGCGCCAAAGCCTGTGAGCAGGCGGGCGCGGTGCTCATCGCCGTCCACGCCCGCACCCGGGAGCAGATGTACACCCCGGGCATCGACCCGTCCATCATTGCGGCGGTGAAGGATGCCGTCCACGTTCCCGTGCTGGGCAACGGCGATATCCGCACCGCCGAGGATGCTGTGCGGATGGTGGAGGAGACCGGCTGCGACGGCGTGATGATCGCCCGGGCTGCTCTGGGCGACCCCTGGCTCTTTGAGCGGGTGAACGCCGCGCTGGAGGGCCTGCCCGCCCCCAAGGAGCCGAACCTGCAAGCCCGGATGAACGCCCTGCGCCGGCAGGTGGAGGAGATGGTGGAGCAGAAGGGCGAGTTCGTTGCCATGCCCCAGGCCCGGGCCCAGACCATGCACTATATGAAGGGTCTGAAGGGGGCCGCCAGCCTGCGGCGCTACTGCTGTGAGCTGAGCCGCCTTTCTGACCTCGACACCCTCATCGACGCGGTGTTCGAGCAGCAGCGCAGGGCCGCGCAGGACCCCGATGACACCCGCGAGGTGCCGTTCCCGTAAACGGGAAATTTCCGATACTGAAAAGAGGACTGACGCATGACTGCATTTCATTCTTCGCCCCGGATGCTAGGGCAGAAGCAGGATAAGTTCTGGCTCACCGTGGGGCTCTGTGCCCTGACAGCCGCCCTCATCTTCCTGCCGTTCTATCTGCTGGACGGCGGCTTTTTCCACTATGCAGGCGATTTCAACAGCCAGCAGATCAGCTTTTACCGCTACATGAACGGCTTTCTCAAGGGGGCAGGCTACCCCGCCGGATACGGAGGCGTAAAGAATACCTTTTCCTGGGCAACTGACCTGGGCAGCGGAACCATGAACGCCTATTCGTTCTACCTGTACGGCTCCCCCTTCTTCTGGTTTTCCCTGCTCTTCCCGCAGAACTGGCTCCCCTACCTCATGGTGCCGCTGCTGGTGCTCAAGTTCGCGGTGGCGGGCGGCGGCGCGTATCTGTACCTGCACCGCTACGTCAAAGACCCGAACTTTGCGGTGCTGGGCGCGGCCCTCTACGCCTTTTCGGGCTGGGGGCTGTACAACATCTTCTTCAACCACTTCATTGATGTGCTGGCCCTCTTCCCCTGGATGCTCTGGGCACTGGATGAGACCATCTACGAGCGCCGCCACGGATGGTTCGCCTTCTGGGTGGCGGTGAACCTGCTCAACAACTACTTCTTCTTTGTGGGGCAGGTGCTCTTCCTTGTCATCTACTTCGTCTGCAAGCTCTCCGCCGGGGAGTTTCGGCTCACGCCCCGGCTCTTCGGTCAGCTGGCCTTTGAGAGCCTGCTGGGCGTGGCACTGGGCTTTGTGGTGCTCTGGCCCACTGTCCTCAGCGTGCTGCAGAACCCGCGCACCATCGACCTTTCCTCCGGCTGGGGCTTTCTGACCTACTCCAAGCCCCAGCAGTATCTGGCCATTCTGCTGAGCTGGGTGCTGCCCCCGGATTCCCCCTATATGACCTCCATCTGGTCTGAGGGCATCATCAAATGGACCAGCATGACAGCCTATCTGCCCCTGTGCAGTCTGGCCGGGGTGGTGGCCTACTGGCGCTCCCGGCAGGGCGACAGCAAAAAGCGGATCATTGCCGTCTGTATGGTGTTCGCGCTGGTTCCCATCCTGAACAGCGCGTTCTATGCCCTCAATTCCAGCTACTATGCCCGGTGGTTCTATATGCCCGCGCTCATCCTTGCTGCCATGACGGTGAGCGCGTGGGAGGACCCCAGCCTCGACCTCGCCCGCCCCGCCCGGAGCATTGCCTTTGTGATGATCGCCACGCTGGCCTTTGCACTGGTGCCCGTGCAGGATGCCGCCACCAAGGAGTGGAGCCTGGGCGTGCTGCAGAATCCGGGCCAGTACTGCGCAGTGCTTGCCTTTGGTCTGGGCGGGCTGGCCGTCTACCATTGCATCTGCAGGCGCTGGCAGCAGCGCAGGGTCTTTGCCCGCCGCCTGCTGGCCGGTGTGCTGGCATTCAGCTGCCTGTTCGGCATCGTCCACATCGGCATTGGCAAGTTCGGCCAGTGGAACACCGACAGTGACCTTGTGGAGCAGTATATCAACGCGCTGGCCCTGAAGGAGGATCTGCCCGAGGGGGACTGGCGCATTGACACCTACAAGACCCACGACAATCTGGGCCTGTGGCTGGACAAGAGCTGCCTGCAGTATTTCGGCAGCACCGCCGCTCCCAGCATCCTCAGCTTCTACCCGGCACTGGGGGTCAAGCGGGATGTGCGCAGTCAGCCCGAACTCTCTAACTATGCTCTGCGCGGCCTGCTCAGCGTCAGATACCTGCTGACCACACTTGCGCATCAGGAGCAGTTCCGCGCTGAGGCCGATGAGGGCTGGGCGTATTACGATACCCTGGACGGCTATGTTCTCTACGAGAACCAGAACTACGTTCCCATGGGCTTCACCTACGATTACTACCTCACCGAGACTCAGTACGAGGACACCGTGACCCCCACCCGCTCCAACCTGCTCATGCGGGCACTGGTGCTCACCGAGGAGGATGCGGTGGCCTACGGGCAGTACCTCACGCCCCTGCCCACGGCAGAGCTCAACGATCTGACCTACACCCGCTACACCCAGGATTGTGCCGACCGCCGGGCCTCTGCCTGCACTGCCTTTGAGATGACCAGCGCAGGCTTCCACGCTGAAGCCACGCTGGACAGGGCAAACCTGATGTTCTTCTCCGTGCCCTACGATGACGGCTTCACGGCCTATGTGGACGGGCAGGAAACCGAGATCCTGCGGGTGGACGAGGGCCTGATGGCCGTCCTCTGCCCCGCTGGAACGGTCACCATCGACTTTGTCTATCAGCCGGACGGCATCCGCCTGAGCCGGACCGTCACCCTTGCCGCCCTGCCCGTGTTCCTGCTCTACACCGGGCACTTTGCCTGGGACGAAAAGAAAAGACGGAAGCATTAAAAAAGCCGCCGCTCCAAAAAGCGACAGCTCAAAGAAAAGCTCAAATGAAAGAAGGTATCCTATGGGCCCCTGGTATTACGAGGTCGTCAGCTTTGACGGCGATTATGTCAACCTGCGCCGCACCGACATTGAAAGTGACGAGCTGAACCCCGTTGCGCTGGCCCTGCTGCCGCCCGAGATCGAGGTAGGCAGCAAGGTCAAGTGCGAATATTTTCAGTATGAGGTGATCAGCTGAGCCTCTCCGTCATCCCTGCGGGATGCCACCTCTCCTAATAGGAGAGGCAAGCCCCCCTATTAGGGGAGCTGGTGCGAAGCACCTGAGAGGTTCGCCAGTGCCGCCGCCAGCAGCATTCCGATGGGTGCGCTGATCCAGCTGGACACCCAGAAGCCCGCAAAACCGATGCGGGGTACAAGGATTACACAGGCCAGCAGGTTCAGGGCGATCTGCCCCAGGTTGGAGGCCAGATACAGCCCCATCTTCTGGGCACCGCGCAGGCGGGCCTCGAACAGATGCTTCTGTGCCACAAACAGGTAGGTCACCGACTCAAAGGCCAGCATGGTGCAACCGTAGCTGGCCGCTGCCGGGTCGGTGGTAAAGAGCCGGAGCAGCGGTCCCCGCAGGCCGATGCAGACCGCCACCACCCCAAGCGAATACACCAACAAGATCCGCCGCCCTTCCCGCAGGCCCTCTTTCACACGGCCCGGCTGAAGGGCGGCTGTGTTTTGCGCAATAAAGAACACTGTGGACTGCACAAAGCCGAACACCGGCATCATCAACAGGCTGGACAGCTTGCCTGCGCAGGAGAAACCTGCAATGGCTTCCACACCCAGACCGCCCAGCAGCCCCTGCTTGACCGTGGTGATGATGGTGCCGCTGGCCTGCTGAATACTGTTGGGGGCTGACAGCCGGAAGATATCCCTGGCATAGCGCGCCTTGAGCATCCGGAGCGAGAAGGCCGCATCCATCTGGGTGCGGCGCAGAAATGCCACCATGTAGACCGCGCCCGCCACCTGCGCCGCCGCTGTGGCAGCCGCTGCACCGGCTACCCCGAAGGGCCCCACCAGAACAAGGTCAAGCACAATATTCATCGCACTGGTAGCCACAATGACCTTGAGCGGCGTTTTGGAATCGCCGCAGCCCATGACACACTCCTTGCTCAGATCGTAGGGCATCAGAAATGGCAGCCCCATCAGATAGATGCGCCCGTAGAGCACAGCGGTATCCAGGATCTCCGCAGGCGTATTGATCAGCCGCAGCAGAGCCGGCAGGGTCACAAAGCCCACTGCCGTGGTCAACAGGGCGATGACCTCATCCACGAACAGCAGGTTGTACAGCAGCTCTGTCATCTCATGCTTTGTGGCAGTGGGCTTGCCCGCCGCCACCAGCAGACCGCCGCCCAGCTCCATGCCGCCGGAGATGAACAGGAAGATCATCAGCACCGTGGAAGCGTTGGACACTGCCGCCAGCGCATCGGCATCCAGCCGCAGGCCGATGATCATGGTATCGGCCACGGCGTAAAACTGTGTTGCCACCATGCTCAGGATAATGGGCAGCGCGTACCGCAGCAGCGCAGGCCGCACCGCCCCGGTCAGCAGAGAATTTTCTTCGTTCACACAAACACCCTCTTTTCACAAAAAGAAAACCCGCAGGGAACCTGTCGCTCAGGCCCCCTGCGGGTTCTTTTTCAGTTGCGCCAGCAGGAGTCGAACCTACGATGGGGGAGTCAAAGTCCCCTGCCTTACCGCTTGGCGATGGCGCACCGGTAAGAATCAGTATAGTAGAATTTCTTTCATTTGTCAAGCAAAAGCGTTTTGCTGTGTCTGTGCAAAGTGTTTTGCCACACTTTTACCATATCTATACAGAGTCCTTGTCATAATGCGAACCGCTTGCCCATTTTCCGCTTTATTTTCCCAAAAAGTATTGACACCACCCTCATAGCATGATAAGATATCATCGATTTTGAGAGACAAAGCGTGTCAGAGTCTTTTCAAAGCAAATTACCTGGGACCGCCCATCGGGGCTAAGGCCATACGGACAGCCGGGTCCACTGCCGACCGGCGGCGCAAGCTGCCATTATTGATTGAGTTGAAAGCTCAAATTTTATAAGTTGGTTCCTTTACAGCCATGAAATTGCGCAGAACGTGCGCAGACTTGTGAAACGGTCAATAAGAGTAGTAAAAGTGTAATTGCTATATAGACTCTCGTCATCCCGTCTTTTTGAACCATGCGGTGGATTTTCCCCAGTGTCATCGGGGGCTTTGTCTGCATGTTCAGAACGCTTTTTCAAGCGCAGGTCTGCACCAGTGTGGTGGGCCTGCGCTTTTTTGCTGCGCCGGAACCAGGGACGGAGGAGAAAAGATGAGTGAGAACCGTACACGGTTCCGGCTGGATCAGCGCCGTGCGCCCATTTACGAGGCGCTGGAGCAGTTCCGGCAGATGCGTGTGGTACCTTTTGATGTGCCCGGCCACAAGCGGGGCCGCGGCAACCCGGAGCTGACGGCCTTTCTGGGCCAGCAGTGCGTGGGTGTGGACGTGAACAGCATGAAGCCGCTGGATAATCTCTGCCACCCGGTATCGGTCATCCGGGAGGCCGAGGAGCTGGCCGCCGATGCCTTTGGCGCAGCCCATGCCTTTTTAATGGTGGGCGGCACCACCAGCTCTGTGCAGAGCATGGTGCTGACGGCCTGCAAGCGGGGCGATGAGATCATCCTGCCCCGCAATGTGCACCGCAGTGTGCTGAACGCGCTGGTGCTCTGCGGCGCGGTCCCGGTCTATGTGAATCCCGAGGTGGACAAGCGGCTGGGCATCTCGCTGGGCATGAAGCGGGAGCAGGTGGCCAAGGCCATCAAGGAGCACCCCAACGCCGTGGCCGTTCTGGTGAACAACCCCACCTACTACGGCATCTGTTCCGACCTGCGCGCCATCGTGAAGATGGCCCACGAGGCCGGGATGCTCTGCCTGGCCGACGAGGCCCACGGCACTCACTTTTACTTTGGCAACGGCCTGCCCGTTTCCGCCATGGCAGCGGGGGCCGATATGGCCTCGGTCTCCATGCACAAGAGCGGCGGCAGCCTGACCCAGAGCAGCCTGCTGCTCATCGGGCCCAATGTGCATCAGGGCTATGTGCGGCAGATCATCAACCTGACCCAGACCACCTCCGGCAGCTATCTGCTCATGTCCAGTCTGGACATCTCCCGCCGCAACCTTGCCCTGCGGGGGCGGCAGGTGTTCCATCAGGTGGCGGATATGGCCGAGTATGCCCGCGAGGAGATCAACGCCGTGGGCGGCTACTACGCCTTTGGCAAGGAGCTGTGCAACGGCAACTCTGTCTTTGACTTTGACACCACCAAGCTCAGCGTCCACACGCTGGACATCGGCCTTGCCGGCATCGAGGTCTACGACATCCTGCGGGATGAGTACGACATCCAGATCGAGTTCGGCGATATCGGCAACATCCTGGCCTACCTCTCCATCGGCGACCGCCCCCAGGAGATCGAGCGGCTGGTCAGCGCACTGGCCGAGATCAAGCGCCGCTACCACACCGACGGCACCGGCCTGCTGAGCCAGGAATACATCGATCCCGTGGTGGCTGCCAGCCCGCAGGAGGCCTTCTATGCCCCCAAAAAGAGCCTGCCCCTGCGGGAGACCGAGGGCATGGTCTGCAGCGAGTTCGTCATGTGCTACCCGCCGGGCATCCCCATTCTGGCCCCCGGCGAGCGCATCACCAAGGAGATCCTGAACTATATCGAGTACGCCAAGGCCAAGGGCTGCAGCATGACCG
>ENA-OQNN01000202-OQNN01000202.1-human-gut-metagenome-genome-assembly--contig:-NODE-202-length-72905-cov-5.664803_pt1 | contig 72905 bp, 63 predicted proteins | sample MGYA00242624_ERZ504870 | MGnify/ENA primary metagenome ERZ504870 (study PRJEB26092, sample SAMD00036379) | human gut metagenome | host: Homo sapiens | study: EMG produced TPA metagenomics assembly of... | reverse complement strand
TCCAGAAAAATATAGTACAGCACATCAACAACAATGGAATTTCCTGCCTGTTTGTAAAGCTGGCTGTTGCTTATGCCTGCTTCTTTTGCTTTCCAAAAATCCGCATCGGAAAAGCCCATAAGCCGGAAGCACTCTAAAGGTGTCAGCCTCCGGATACGGATCAAAGACTCTAAACGGTGTATTCCATTTGATGTTGTAAGCGTAGGGCAGAGTTCCCCATGCTCCTGTACCCTTCCCCGTTTTTCCACAGACGGATAACTAAGATTTACAACACCATTTTCTAAACATTCCTCATAACCTTTCTGTGTCTTTTGACGTACCAGAATGATATTATCTTTTTGTACAGAAGTAAGGGTATGGCAGACTTCTTTTTCTCCCAGTTCCAAAGTCTGCACAATCCGACCTTCCGAATCATACCTGCCCCGGATTGCTCCAGGGTATTTTTCTACAATCTTTGGCTGGTCATGTCCTGCTAAAACCGCACCGCTGCTTCCTAAAGGGGAATAAATAACCCCGCTTGAACCATAACCGGTATGAATATCTCCTACTTGAAGAATTTTGGGCTGCTGCCCGCCACCACCACAGGCAGTTACCGTAGGGCAGCACCCGTCTGGCAGATAGACCCGTCCAGTCTGTTCAAACACCCCTTTGATATTTCCGGCTCGCTTTACCCGATTTTCCCGAAAAGCCTTCAGGCTTTTTTCGTCCGGCTCAAACAAAAGCACTTTTCTCTCTTCCATATCTTCAATCAAGCGGCGTACTTTTTCCTGGGATAAGTAGTATCTTTCCTCTACCGTATCCTCCAGAATATCCATAAGGCACTGGAAGGACTCCAGCGGTTCTGGAAACTGGAATGTTCCATTATCCACTTCCTTCTGTATCAAAATCAGATATACCCGTTCCCTGTTCTGGGGTATTCCATAATGCTTTGCATTAAGAACACTCCAATAGGTGTGGTATCCGTATTCATGCAGTTCTTCTTCAAACAACCGGAATGTGGTATCCCGGAATTTTTTTCCTACAATATTTTTCACATTTTCATAAATCCCCCATACTGGTTTTACTCCCCGTATCATACGGAGCCATTCCACCAGAAGGGAAGAACGTGTTTTATCAATATCATGAGAACCACACATGCTGCAGGTGTCCCTTTTAGAATAATGTACCTGCAGAGGGTTATACTCATGCCCGCAGCTTCGGCATTTCCAAACCGCCCCTGCCTGCTTACCTGCCAGGGAAAAATCCTGACAGGGGCTTCCGCCGCAGATCATGTTAAACGGTTCAATCTCCTTTTCGTCCACTTTTGTAATATCTCCCAGATTCAATGTTTCACTTGTACCATGAATCGCACAATAACTCTTTGCTGCATATTTATCAAACTCACAAAAATTCACCAAACTATATTTCATTCCTCATGTTTCATGAGGTGTAGCTACACATTTTACCTAGGATTACTCACTTATTTCCTCCTGTCTCCTAAATTTTTTTATAGTCTTCATGAGAAATCCACAGCTACAAACGAAATATCCATCTGGCATTACCTTACAATCATAGAATCACCCCTTCCCGTATCCAGAGTTTACCCTTCTGTCAAAAATTCTGTTGGTCTGCATCACCTCCTTCACATTCTTCTGTTTTCTTATCTCTTAATAGGCTCCTGCTTTTCAGGATTTTGTATTTCCTTTGTTCTTTGTTCTCCTGCCAATTTTAGTTCTCTTGTATAACTATCATAAACATATACCTCATTTGATAAAAAATCTGCCCCTACCAAATCTGGTTTACTGTTTATATCCCGAACCATTGTTTTAAGTTCTTCAACCGTATACACATGTGTATCTACTGCCAAACACTCATGGATACTAGAAGGAAGGATATAGGTTTTCCCACCAAAAAAATCCGCAACTTCATCCATGATATCCTTATTCAGAATAGAAGCAGCTCCCCAGTTTTTATTTTGGTTTGTAACACAATACATCTCCTGTTCCTTCGGTATCTCTGTATCCCCTGTTTCAAAAAGTCTGCTAATTGAAAATACTTCTGTTTGATCTTTAAAAGAAGGATCATTGATAAGTTCCTCCAAAAATTGTTTCGGTTCTATCTGATGGTGGTTGAAATATTCTTCCGGCAATTTTACGCTATACTCTGTACCAGGGATATTCCATCGAAAGATAATTTCCAGGTTTTCAAATGGAACATGTGCCAACTCAGGTTTAATCTCCAAACTTTCTTTAGGAACAAAAGCAGGTATAATATCTTCTTTCTTTGCCTCAAAAATCTGGATATTTTTTGCAAACTGCATTTCTCCTTTTGCTTCATCAATCATTTCTTTATATCTTTCAATAATAGAAGGAAAACTTATTCCTTCTTTATACATACGATAAAAATCTTCTGCATAAGTAGTGATTCCTACATTACTTCCTTCCAGAAAAAATACAATTCCCTGGTTCTGTTGCCCATTTTTATATACCATCCGAAAATCTATGTTTCCTTCTAATTCTTCTGAGGCGATCTCCAAAATCTGCTTTTTCAATTTTTCATAAAAGATATCAAACTCCATGTTTCCCACCCTTTCTAACCTCTTCTTTCCTGATGTTTGCCAGCACCCTGGACACATACACCTGCCTGGGTATCCCCATGCGGTATCCCTGCCGCTCATAGCTCTCTTCGATAAACGCAACCCGTACACGTCCATGCAGTTTCCTCTTTCCTATCCACTGCACTACTTTTTCCATCTCCGCTTCGCATTCGTCGATCTCCCATTTTTTGAAACATTCCTCATCATAGCTATTTTCCAAAAGAATACCCTCCTATCTTGCCTGTGCTATCTGGTATGGTACTATGTTCCTGTGTCCTACCATTTTTTCTATCTTTTGTATTTTTGTCCCTTTTGTTTCGGTAAGAAGCGCCCTTTCCTTTTCTACCAGGCTGGAAAGCTCCTGGTTTTCCTTTTTATACTGCAAAAAAGCGTTATAGTCTTTTCCCATAGGTGGAAGACGTACAAAAACCTCATAATTCATAAGGGTATATTTTCTTGCCAGTTTTTTTACCGCTTGTCTGCCCGGCGGGTCATTATCCAGACAGAACTGTATATTCCTGATATGGGAATAGTCTTTTAAAAACTTTTCCAAAGGACCATCGGAAAGCATTCCAAGTACCAGGATATTGTTCCGGTAATCTCCCCGCAGTTCCATATCGGACATGGCATCAATCGCCGCCTCATATACATAGAGCGTATCACTGTTTCGGTCTACCAGATTAACTCCATACGTTTTGTCATTCCCAGTAACATCTCCTTTAAAGGGTTTTCCGTATTTATCCAGGGTTCCTCTCTGGCTGGCAAAACGTGGGACACCTTCCGGGTCTTTTCCTACAAAAACCAGATTGTGATATTTTCCGCTTTCATATAAAAGTCCCTTTTTTATCCAGAAGTCGATCACCTGCTTTGACAGTCTCCTCTGCTTCATAAGGTATCCATATAACCGGCGGCTGGTTTCTGATTTTGGAGGCAGCACAAAAGGTTCTTTCGGTATCTCTTTTTTCTTCTTTGTATCTTTTGTCATTCCAATCTGTCTTTCCGGTTGAAATTTTTGCATGGTTTCAGTACGGATATATCCGGAAAACTCCAGCAGATATTTGACTGCCTACACAAAATCCATATTTCTGAAATATTCCAGAAAATCAATGGTACTACCTCCTACCCCCTGGCTAAACCGGCACCAGGAAGACCGGTTGAAGATCATCACAGAGTCCATACCCACTGCCTGATAAAACCTGCCTTTTCTTTTCAGCGGAATCCCTATCTGCTCCGCCAAATCCACTAGATCCACTGCCTTTGCAATCTGAATTTCTTCAGCCGTAAATTTTCCCATACTGCACCTCTTCATATTTCATATCCAGATAATGCGCCATTTCCGGGTGCAGAGCTCCAAAAGCAGTCAGGTAGCGGAAGCAGGAACTATGCTCCCCCTGTCCGATACAAAATTCCCGCAGGCTCTTTTTTGAATACTGGGCCGGCTGGTTACACCAACGACTTAGGTTGATATACATTCCCTTATAAACCTCCGGTGCCCGTTCCCATGCTGCATAGCGCATCAAGTAAGCCAGGCACTTATACCGCATCAAAATCTCAATCCGTATGAAAACGTCCCGAATATCCTTTGCCCAAAAATCTGCTTTCCAGGTTCCTTCCCAGTCATAGCCGCACAGTACATACAGCTTAATTTTCTGGTAAGGAACTGGGATTACTTCCCGCAAAAGTTCCAGTTTTCTTACAATAAGTTCCTGATCTTTGATATGGTCAAAGGCAAAAATCATGCCATTATCCAATTTTCCTGATGCTAGAAGTTCCATCTGCCTTTTCTGCATAATCCGCAGATCCAACCCTTGCCGGAACTGAAAACGCCTGCCTGTTTCCAGGACACTGGAAAAGATTTTTTCCCACCCTGCACAGGCAAAAAAGTTATCGTCCAGAAAACATAACTTCTTTCTGGACGGATCATAAAATTCTTCCAATGGGCTTGCTGCTACTGCACCAGTGCTATTTTTGTTTACACAGAAACTACACTTCCGAAAACACCCCCTGGTGAGGAAGCCAATGGAATAGTCCGTATAAAATTGGAACTCCTTCTTCTTTTTCTCTCCTGCACTGTTTTCTTTTACCATCTGGTCATACAAATGATAGTCCGGTGTATGGTGTTCAACCGCTTCTGGAAGTACCGGTGCTTTATCGTAAAAAAATCCAGTCCCTCCATAAATGGTTGTTTCCCTCGTCAAAATATGTTCCGGCACAAAGGTATCCGTAAACACTTTTGATACATAGAGCCGGTCATATTCTCCAGCCTGGCTGTAATCCAAAAGAAGCTCTGTTTCAAATCCCCGCTCCTTCCAATAAGCGGAAAGTTTCATACATGCCAAGTTCGGAAACCGGTGTCTTTTCCGGTACAAAAGATCTGCATCTATAATCCCTATCCTCAACGCCTGCTCCTTTCCATACGGGTAGTTCCGGTTTTCTGCCTCTGCTTACTTACTTCTTTTCTTTTTTTCTCTTCCATGCTTCTCACCTCATATTGCCAAAGAAAGGACAGCCGCAGCCGCCCTTTCCCAAGTTTAAAAAACTAATTTTTATTTCCTATGCCTTTTTCTGTAATAAAGTAAGCCTGCTACCATGCCTGCACTTACACCAAGAGCCAGCAAAGGCAGGAACCAGTTTGTATCATCACCGGTTTTTGGTCCCGGTTTGACGGTACCTGGTGCTTCCGGTATTTTTTTATTCTGGATTTCTTTTACCACTTCAATGACTGGTGTTTTATCATTCTGGTAGCTGAATACAATCTCCCACTCTTCTTCTGTCTTCTCATATCCTTCTAAGGCTGCGGTTTCTTTCAGCACATAGGTAATCGGTTCTTTGAAAGTACCATTTTCATAAGTTCCAATCGGAAGCAGGCTGGAAACTGCTTTTCCATCTTTCCCAGTCTTCAGGCGTTCTACTTCTTTACCGGTTTCCTTTTCCATGAGGACAAATTCTACTCCTTCCAGAGCCGCTTTACTGTCTGCATCGGTCTTTACAATAACCAGTTGTCCCATAGCACGCTCATCTTCCATCTTCACCTTCTGAATTTCTCCCGTTTCTTCTACTGTAAACTCCACGTCATTAGCCACAATATATCCATCAACTGCCGCTTCTTCATGCAGAGTATAAGTACCTACCGGAAGGTACTCAATCAGGTGTTCCTCTCCTGTGGTCCAGGACTCTACCACTTCCCCGTCCTGATCCAGAATCTGCAGCTTCGCTCCCTCAATTTCTTTTCCATCTGTAATATCTGTTTTGGAAATCGAAACTTTGGTATGGTCGTCCTCCATTTTCACTTTTTGTACGTCCCCTGTTTCTTCCACAACAAATTTCACATCTTCTGCCCGGACATATCCCTGTTCCGTAGGCGCCTGTTCTTCATGCAGTACATATTCTCCTGGTTCCAGTGCATAGACTACATGAGGTTCTTTCTTAGATACCCACTCTTCTACCACCTTTCCGTCCTGATCTAAAATCTGCATTTTTGCACCTTCAATTTCCTGTCCGCCAGTCAAATCTACTTTTGTAACTTCTGTAATGGTAGGCTGATTAGAAATTTCTTCTGAAAAAGCGAGAAGTTCAAGCGTCTGGTCTGTATAAGACGCATCAAAGGAATACACCTCATCATTTGGCAGGTATCCCGGCTTATGCTCTACTTCCTGAATATAATATTTTCCATGAGGAAGATCTGCCTGAAATACCAGCTTGCCCTCTTCATCTGTTGTTCCCAGTTCAATCAGGGCATCTTTTTCTACAACTACTTCCCCGGCAGCATTTTTGATATCCTCCTGCGCATACAGCCCGAATACCACTCCTTCCAGCGGTTTTCCGGTTTCTGCGTCTTTCTTCAGAATACTCAGGGAAACTTTCTGTCGCTGATTGGTAAGTTCCATTGTTACATAATCCACTGCTACTTCCTGTCCCTTATATGCAATTTCAAATTCTTTTGCTTCCGGGTCAAGCACACAGTTCTGACCTGCCTTTTCTTCCACTACATAGTATTTTCCGATAGGAAGATTATTCAGGACTGCCTTTCCTTCTTTATCTGTTACCATACGGGCTACCAGGGCATCTTTTTCATATTTTACAATGCGGTTTCCTGCTTCGTCTTTCTGTCCGTCCGGGGTATAAATGGTTTCCTTTGCATGAATGGCAAATTCTGCACCTTCCATATTCCCTTCTTCATAGTCAAATTTATAACCTTTCTCTTTTTCCATGACTTCTTCCCCGGTGAAGAAACTGCTTACCTGATTTACGAAACCTGCTACACCGTTTTTCATCTTCGTCAGGAACTTTTCTTCTACTTTAGAAGCACCAGAAAGTTTTTCTCCCTTTTTATGGATTGTAAGGCTTCCTACTGCTTCATCATTATACTGTTCAATGACAACAATAAATTTACCGGTTTCCTCTTCTACCTGGTGTACGGTATCAGAATCTACGGTAATAGTGATCGGCGCTTTCTTTGCCTCCTGGTATGTGCCTCCGTCTGCAACTTCATTCAGTGGAACTTCCTTTCCGTCTTTTAAGAGGGCATTTTCAAATCCTACCTGTACATAATTTTCCGGCGCTTCCACTTCTTCAATCCGGTAAGTGCCACATTTTAACTGCTCCGGTGTAATCAGGTATCCCTCTTCGTTGGTCCTGAACACAGATACCACTTCTTTTTTCGGATATCTTACGATCATTTCCACATATTTTTCTGCTTCCACATCATAAATCTTATAAGCTGCACTGTTATCCAGCACCGGCTTCTGCGTCTGGGCATCTTTTTTCACAATCTTGAAGTAATACTGCAAAGGACGGTCATCAAACACACGCCATACCTGGGGTTCCCGGCTGTCTTCTGAAATCTGTACGATAAATGGACGAATCCCTTTTAAATTTTCCGGAACTGTAGACTCAAACACCACATAGGTTCCATAAGGAAGTTCTGGACTCTTTAAATATCCTTTCTTATCTGTAAACAGCTCTGGTACCGTAATCTTTTTACCATTCTCCCAATAAGAAGCGGTTTCGTCTTTGCTGTAATCATAGGTGATAAAATCTTCCGGGGTATAATAAGAACCATTTCCCGGCTTCAAACTTCCATCTTTTACACCAGACAGCTCACTGATGAGGAATACCTTAAATCCAGCTCCTTCTACCAGTTCTGTTTCTGTCTGCTCCCCGTCTTCTGAGATCTTGATAAGCTGAAAGGCCTGTTTCTTTACAGTTTCCTTTACAGTTACTTCCCGGTGTACAATCTGTACCTCCTGTCCTTCATACGAAACCTCTACGGGATACTCTGTTTCATCTAACAGATACCCTTCTGCCGGCTCTATTTCTTTCACGAAATAATTTCCAAGATACAGGTTTTTGAAATCTACAGTTCCTTCACTGGAAATCGTACCCTGCGCTACAAGTTCCCCTTTTTTATGGACAATCCCATCTTTCTTATTGGGGTGTTCAATATCTTCTGCAGCATATAATCCGTATTTTGCCCCTACTAAGGTTGCGTCACCCTGGGAAATAAATCCCTGGGAATCCTGATCAATCTTACTTACATGAACTTCTCCCCGTACTTCCTCATTTTTAAAATCATGGGAAAAAGTATATGTGTAGGTGCTGTCGTCTTTATATTCATAGAAGAAACGATACACCTCATCTGTCATATAATACTTATCCGGTGCCTGGATTTCTTTTACGCTGTAATGGAAATTCAAAGGAATATCCGCATGGAACACAGCCATTCCTTCCCTGTCGGAAACAGCACGTTCCACCAGGCTTCCCTTTTCTACAAGAACCTTTCCGTCTGCCGCTGTCAGGTCTTCTTCTGCATACAATCCAAACGTCGCACCCTCCAGGGTAACGTCATCATGTTTCGATTTTTTCACTACATTTACGGAAATCTCCGGTCTTGCATTGGTAAAAGTGGTTTCCCCCTGGGATAACTCTACATTCTGTCCTGCATAGGACAAGGTTACAAACTGGGTACGTTCCTGTTCTGTTTTTCCAATCACCAGATTTTCCGGTGCTTTCTGTTCTACAACCTTATATTTTCCAAGATACAATTCTTTGGAAACAGCACTTCCATCTTCCCCGGTTGTCAGACTTTCTACCAGATCCCCTGCTTTATGCACCTTCGTCACTTTATCCTGGCTGTAAATATCCTCTGCCGCATAAATGTTATATTCTGCCCCTGCAAAGTCCGCATTTCCATATACAAAAGTCAGGTTCCCCTCTTCTCCGGTTACTCCAGTCAGAACCTCACCTTTTTTACGGATTGTGATTTTTCCTTTCTGTTCCTCATTCGTCACTGCAACAGAAGTTGTTTTTCCTGTTTCCAGCTTCACATTAAAAGACTCTGTATTCAGCTTATAGCCTTCTGGAACAGAAATTTCTTTTAAATATACCGTATCCTGGGTTTTCGGAAGCTCCACCTCAGAAGTACCGTTGCTGTCTGTGGCCGGCATCTGCACAAGAAGATTTTTACATGCACTGTCTGAATAAATACCAAAAACAGCGCCGGACAGATTTACTTTACTGTTCTTATCTTTTTTTGTTACCTTTACCCTTGCCAGGTCCAGCCACTTCACCGTAAATTCCACAGAAGCACTTTCTTCTTCAAAAAATGCCCCATACCCAATGTCCTGGGAACCAGAACCCGTAGACAATACTAAGGTCTTCCACTGGGTTCCCATTTGTCCTTTCAGCTTACCGCTGTTCCATGTACCCGTTACAGTTTTGGGAGCGCTGAAATAGAATGTGGTATTCCCATTGATCTTTACGGTTCCTGTCTGTTTTGTACTTCCACTGTGATAAGTCACATTCTCTGGCATTTTTAAAGTAATATAGTTTCTATGGTCACCTTTTAAAGTAAACTCCCCGGTACGCTGTTCCTTTCCACTTTCATAAGCCTTTGCTTCCTTTGGGGACAACGTGATTGCTGCTGTCGGAGGTGCTTCCAGGCTGTAAATATGCTGGATATATCCCCACACACCGCTTGCCTTAATATCTTCAAAGGTACAGCCATAAAAACCGTCCATGCCACAATAAGAATAAGCGGCAGCTAAATGCGTAAAAATATACTTTGTCTTCCAGTCAAAAGAGGGCATATACTCCCCGGTAATGTCCCCAGGACCGCCATATCCATAATAAAGGACTTTCTGCAATTCCGGGTTGCTTTCAAATTCATTTGCTACATAATCCGAGGTCGGCGGGGAAGCCTTCATAGACTCCAGACAATATGCCACATGGCCATTTACAGTGAAATAGGAAGTAGAATAGTTCCCCACGTTAGAAGGGTATGGGATTTTTTCTCCCTGTACCAGATGTACATTGCTTCCTTTTTGCTGCTCCATTGCTGCCGGAACAACCGATAAGAACATTCCCTTATCCTCTTTTGGTGTCAGATCAATCAACTCTGCCCCTGCATCTGGCATTTCCGGTTCTTCCGTCAGTACCTCCGGTATCTCCGGGTCAGGGTCCGCCTCACCGTCCTCACCGGAGCCATCTTCGGTATGCTGGCTTACTTCTCCCTGGGGTTCCTGTGTACTGTTTTCCCTTGCTTCTACCACAATTCTTCTCATAATCTGATAGGAAGGGTTTCCGCTTAACGGATCAACACGATAAAATGCCTGGTAAGAACCTGGGGTATTGAAATCAAAAGAATTGCCGGAGTCCCCTTCTGCTTTCAGAAACGTCACCTTTACTTTTTCATCATTTTTCTGAAAACCCCTGTAATCTGTTTCCAAGTCAAAGGACTCTCCTGCTTTTATGGTAAGGTCCTCTGCATACACCAGTTCTTCTTCTGTTAGTTGCTCCTTTACCTCTTCCAACTCCGGTAATGTTTCTGAAGCAGCCTCCTCCTGTTTTACTTCCTGTATCTGTGCATGTTCCTCAGACTGTTCAGAAGCCAGTGCGGTGATCCCTGTATTGAGTAACGTAGAACAACTAAGAAGAAGTGCCAGCGTCCCAGCCAGCAGCCTTTTCTTTTTTCCTTTCATCATAGCTTTGCTCCTTTTCATTTTTTCGTCAAAAAAAGCAGGCCACACAAGCCTGCTTTCCATTTTCTATCTTCTTTTTTCTATCTTTTGTATACGGTCTGTCCCGTATCCAATGCACCTGTCAATCCCCTTTCTATTCCCTGCTCCCTGCATGGAACACTGCCAAAACAAGCTGCAGAACCAGCAGAAACAAACATATCACCAGTTTCCCTGTCAGATACAGCAGTTTCCCCACTGCAATGAAAATCCCTTTTACAACTTCCCATACACTTCTTCCTACTGCCATATCTTTTTCCTCCTTATTCTTCAAATGCCCCATAAAATTCCGCAAACCGTAAATCTTTTTCCATACAGGCTTCTTCCTTTTCCCTGTCCTCTGCTATCGTTCCACCGTCAGAAAGTTCTCCCTGAACGGTCTTTTCCAGCACACCCCGCTTCTCAAAGGCTTCTTCCTGTGCCTTTGAAACCGCTTCTTTTACGATTTTACAAAATTGTTCTTTCTGGTTTTCCAGAAGGGTATTTAATAGTTTCATCTGCTGTACTTCTTCTTCCTGCTGTAGATACTTGGCAAAATAAACGATTGCTTCTGCTATAAAATCGTCTTTTGTCTTGAAAATATCTTTGTTATACTCCTTCAGATACCGATAAGCCTGATGATGTACCGGTCTGCTTTTATACAGCCGCAGTGAAGTTGTATATACTTTTTCCGTATCCATAAGTTTTCACTTCCTATCATGCTGTCCGCATTTTCCTCTGTTTTGCCCGGATAATACTTTTCACTGCTTCTTCACAGCCCCTTGCATTGGCATGTATATCCGTTACAAACTGTACATCTTTTCCCTCATTGGCTCCAAAATGCTCCACAATGGAAGAACCACCGCCCATAAATACCATTTTGGTCAGATCCAGATTATAATGGTTTGCCTGTATGATACCATAAATTTCCTCTGCGTAGGACTTCAAACAGTTTTTTATGACGTCCTGATACTGCTTCGGGCAGTCATAGCTTCCTGTTCTCATAAATGCTTCTGTAATGTATGCCGGTACCCCTGCCCCTGTTTTGGCAATGGCTTCCTCATTGACTTTTCCGATACAGTACAAAGCTGCCTTATCCGAAATCGAATACTTCCCGTCCGGCATTCCGTCAACAAACTCTACCAGGTCGGTAGTTCCTCCACCAATATCTACTAAAAGGCAATAGCCGGGAACTGCTTCTAAAAGCGTATGGATCACCACATGCCCCTGCATAAAAACAAACACATTTTCCAAAGACACATGATAATGTACTCCTTCATAACGGAAATGCAGTTCCTTTGTCTTTAACAGATATTTCTTGAAACTTTCTTTCTGCTGCTGAAATCTTCTAGGCGGAAGGGCAGCTCCCATTTTTACGGAAGCGTCTGTCAGTCCCCGGCAGCGCATTTCCTGCGCCAGTGCTGCAAGGGTAAGAAGATAATAATTTTCATTCTCTGTCTTATCCACACACTCCTTTTCCGGCACTTTCCCTCCCACATAATAAAACTGGTTCTGGTATTCCAAAATGTGCTCCAGGCTGTCCGGCCTTGCCTGCAAAGGCTGGATTGCTGCTGAGAATACCGTATTTGCAGTTTTCATGTTACGGTTTCCATGATCAATTCCAATAATCATTTTAGTTTCCACGTTCTTATCCTCCTGAAAGTTATAGTTTGTATTTTATCTTGTCCTCTTTGGTTCTTGACCTGTTTCTTTCTTTTCTTTGTCTATCACAGGAAGTTTTTCAAACAGTTCCCCTATCACAGCTTCCATTTCCTGAAACTTCATTTCATCTGGCATACACAGAAAAACAATCACTGCGTCAGTCAGACGTTCCCCATTCTCTTTCCGGTAAAGTTCCGTATAAGAACCCCAACAACCGTCCTCACCTGCATAAAACTTTTTTGTCTTCTCATTTACTTTTATGAGGTATTCCTCGGTATCAACAAAAATTTTCCGAATGGATACTTTTTGTAAATCGTATTTCATGCTGTCCATATAAACCGGAAGGTGTTCCTCCGGGGCAAAATAGACATACATTGTGCAATAAGTATCTCCTTCCGTCCCCATCTCCTGTAAGACAATCCCGGCTTCAAACATTTCCGGCGGAGCATAATCTACTACAAAATCCGACTCCTTATCCTGCGAAGGTTTTTCAAAACGCCCTGAATCTCCAACCTGAAAATGTTCGGGGCACTGAATACGAAACCTTTCTTCCCTCATTCTGTATATTCCTCCATAATCTCACTAATATCTTTTTGAAATAACCGCTGAAGTCGGACAACTACATAGACATTGGGCTTTTGCTGTCCGTATTCAATCCTCTGATACGTCCGAAGACTGATACCCAAGACAGCCGCAAGTTCTATCTGTGTATATCCATGAGCTGTCCTGAATTTTCTTAATTTTGTTACTTTCTATCACGCTCCTTACGTCTGAGGGATAGCTTCCTGATAAGCAAACAGATTGGATATATAGCTGTTTGCTGTCAATGTGGCATTGTATAAAGCGGTAAGCAGCACTGCCCGGATATTATTGGCTTTCCTTGTACACTGCTTAATTGAGTCTATCACATACTCTACGGTAAACTTATCCAGCTTTTTATACATTCCCTGTACAATGCCAAGAGGTCGTTCTTCCTGATTTACCCTTATGGTCTTTGCATTGGACGTCAAAACATCTACTGCAAGCCCTACAATCTCATTAAGCAGTTTTCTGTCAAAAGGTCTGTCTATCCATATCGCATCATAATCAATCTGATCTTTGAACTGTTCTTCTGCTGCCTGATAGGATAAGATAGGATTATCTCTATACCCATTCACCATTTCTGTTGTATTCTTTTGGGTACTTTCTGCTGTAGTCTTTGTAGTAATCTCTGTATTTGTCTGCCCGCTATCGGTCTGAGGTACCTCTTTGGGTATCCAGGGCTCTGTTTCCCTGTGGGGGTATGCTCTCTCTTTGAATGGTGACACCCTCTCCCTTTGGAAAGGGACAGCCCTCTCTTCTACAAAATGTATCTCTTCCTCTATGACTGTATGGGGACTGATTTTCTCTGCTTTGGATTTCTCTCTTCTTTTTTCAAAGGAAACCGGATCTGCTCCTGTTTCTTCTGGATAAGTCAATTCTTTTAACCGGTCTACGATCAATTCCAGATACAGAACATTATTTACAACAATCCCATTCATGGAAATGGTTCTAAATACCCGTTTTACCACACCCAGCTTCTCTAAAAATACTACTGCATTTGTCGCTTCTTTTTTGGAAATCCCAAACTGTTCGCTGATCTGCTGGTAACTTCTCTGAAGAAGATCTGACTTAAATTTCTTTCTCACCCCAATGACCTGTCCGGTTCCTTCATCTCTGATTTCTGTAGGCTTATACCAATACACAATATCTGCCAGTATAATAATGGCTGTCAGATTTGGCTTTCCACTTTCTCTGATGATTGTCCGATACCACACCTGCGGAATGATATTTCCAGATATATTCAGTTTTGCATTTTCATCTACAATTTCATTTCCAGTGCTATAAATACCTCCATTCATACGTTTATTCCTCACTCCTCTGCTTCTTTTCTTTTTCAAATAAAGCACTTATTTCTTCATCTGCTCTTTTGCCTGCCACCAGACACGCATACAACGAAACGAGGAAAAAAATTATTCCAACAATCATAATCACCTTTATCATTGCTCCGTCCTCCCAAGAAAAAAGGACTAAGCCAGCTAACAGAATCTTTTAACTAACCTAGTCCTTAACATATTTTTTTACAATGTATTGCAACCGAATGGTTTTTCACAAACTTGACCGCCTGTGAGAATGGATATAATTTTGACAGGACCAGTAGCAATAGGTTTCTATCTTTAAGAGCCCCTGCCATTTGATTTTTACTATGAAAAATTCATTCCCGGTCTATGAATTTTCTACCTTTTATGGTATAATAGAAAAAAGACTAAATTGGCGTGAGCCCTTATTTTATAAGGAATCTGCTAACTTAGTCTTATTTTAACATAATCACCGCTGCCGGAGGTTCCAACCACCGCAACAAATTCGCCATCGTCTACAGAAAAATTCACGCCATCAAGAGCACGAGTAATGTTTGGCTCTGTGCCGTAATACTTTTTCAGGTCAATTGTCTGTAAAACGCTCATATAGAAACTCCTTTCAAGGCTACCCGCCTTTTAATGGGGATATTGTAAAACCTAAATGTCCGTGAAATGTTACAACGGTCAATTTGTATCACTGCAAATCAAGGTGGAATGTTACAGCCCTCGGACATTTCAAAAAATGGCAGGCAGTCAAAAACGACCACCCACCACATATTATTTCGCGGGAAGCATGATAGAAAACGCAGATCCATTTCCCAGCGCAGAAACCACCTTAATATAACCGCCCTGTCTTGTTATGATCTCGCGGGCAAGGTACAATCCTATGCCGACGCCGGGCTCGCTATGCACTTCTTCCTCGCGGTAAAAGCGCCGAAAAATAGCTGCCTGATTGCTTTCAGAAATTCCTTTACCATTATCAGCTACTTTAATCTCCACATACATTTCCCATTGTACGACTGATACGGAGATTTTTCCGCCAACCGATGTGTATTTCACCGCGTTATCCAAAAGATTAAAGAGTGCTTCGACCGTCCACTTGCTGTCATGGGAAAGCATCAATTCTTCCGGACAGTTTACGGACACAGAAATCTCTTTTTTCTCTGCGGCATATACGATTCCACTCATGGCCTGCGCCACTGTGTCATATAGGCTGCTTACTTTCTTCTCCAACTGGATTACGCCTGTTTCCAACCGGGAGGTTTTCACAAGCGCCTGAAAAAGAAAATCCAGCTTATCTGTCTGTGTACGGATTCCACGAATAAAGTCCGTGCGCTCTGCCTCAGCCATAGGCTTTTCCAACAGTGTGTCTGTTGCTATTTTCAGATTGCTTACGGGGGTTTTCACCTGATGGGAAATATCCGATACAAGAGACTGCAATTCCTGCCGATCTTCTTCCACCCGGCGACGATCCTCCTGCATGATCTGATATAACCTTGCCAGCCTGTGACCAATTCTGGCAAGCTGTGTCTCACTGTCCTCGGAAAGAGAGATGCCTTTATTTCCGGCAATCATATGATCTAAGGTCCCGCATAGATCAGAGGTAAAGAGAGCGAGTTTCTTTCCCAATATTTGTGTCAAAGCAAGAAGCCACGCAAGGGCGCACAAAATCAGCACAGCACCGACAGCTAACACCGCAGCTTGCTCTGTTATATAATATAAAATGGCAGCGGCCACGGTCATGGAGAGGATAAGTCCTATTATCACATAAAAAAATAACCGCTTTACTGAAAGACCTTGCAACTTCACTTTGCTTCGCCTCCTGTCCATTGATACCCCAAACCATAGATTGTCTTGATGTAGGGCGCACCGCCATCGGATTCTATCTTGCTGCGGATTCTGCTCACAGAAGTTGTCAGCGTGTGTTCGTCTACAAAACGCTCGTCAATATCCCATAGTTTTTCTAATAACTGTCTGCGCGTCAATACCTGTTTTGGGTTTCTGCGGAACAGATTCAGCATCTTAAATTCCATTGCTGACAGGGTTAGTGAGATGCCGTTTAGTGAAGCGGAATGCTCTGAGAAATCCAAGAATAGCCGCCCATCGTCGTAAACTTCCTTTGCAGACTTATGATGTTCCAACAACGAAAACATCGCTTTGATTTTCCTCTGCAAGGTTCCTACCAAAAAAGGTTTTGTAATATAATCTACTGCACCAACTTCATATCCTCGTATTTGGTCGCTCTCTTGATCGTTGGCAGTCAAAAAAATCACAATTGCATCCGGGCAGTTAGGCTTTACGAGTTTGCACAGTTCAAAGCCGCTGCCATCGGGGAGATTGACATCCAGCAGTATCAAATCAAATTCCCGCTGACGAACAGCTTCAGCAGCGGTTCTGAAATTCAGGGCAGAAGTCACGCCGTAACCGTCTGCTGTCAGATTATAGGACAGCATCTTATTCAAAAAGCTGTCATCCTCAACAATCAAAATTTGCTTCATATCCTCACTTCCTTTGTATCTACAGTATAACAGGCAAATGTCCGTGAAATGTTACATATCCGTAGATTTGCTAATTTTCAGTTGCCCATCAACGTGCTTTTCTGCGTCCTTTGGTATCAGCCACATACGGCTGAGTCTTGCTGCGCCAGATATGCGGTTTTCTTCGCACAACTTCTGTACTTGCCGCTCAGAGATACCCCCACTTTTTCGCCGCTTCTGGAGCAGAGATATATTCGAGCATTATAGTTTCCTCCAGCAAATCAATTTGGCATTTATTATATATGGCCAGCTGAATGATTACAAGAAAGAAAATGCGAATTATTTAAGCTAATTATATGAATACGCAGGACATTTTCTGTGGAAAAGAGGAATTGCAAAATGTAGCTGGGTGATTGAATATGTCTAAAAGAAGCTGCCCACTACGGACAGCCTCTTCTCTATAATAAGATTTTCATTACTGATATATGTCCACCAATCCTGTTTTTAACATTGAATCTGAAAACTCATATGTAGCTCCATCACCATTAAGACTCAGATACATATTATTCAAGTCATTCTCATTTACGATCCATGCCATATTCACCTGTATACTCTCACCAGGTTTTAATGAAGAAATATAGTTTCCTCCATTTCCATAATCCTCTGATATACTGTTGTATGTCATTTCAGCTGTACGTGCAACACCATCCCATATAACACGATCGTAGTCATCTCCGGACTGTTCTGTCGGATCGTAAATTTGATATGATCCATCTTCATGGTCCATCAACAGCAATGTACCAATATAAAGCATATGGTTAATTTCTTCATCTGACTTATTGGTATAAGTAACTGTCGCATAGACGAGCTTTTGTTTCACACTTTCTGTTTTTACAATCTCATCCACTGAATCAATGCCATTACCGAACTTAATATAAGACAGCGTATTATTTACTAAATTTCCATCAGTTCCAACTGCATCAGTCCATTCTTGGATTTTGAGATATACAGATAAAAGTTTGCTTTTGCATAATCCTCTCTTTCCTGAACGTACTCCCTATAACTTGTGCTAACTACAGTTTCCGCCCCGATTTTCTCTGCTTTTTTCTCCGCCAAATGGATAACGTTTTCCATAACCATGCTAAGCTGTCCTGCAGGTATCCCGGCATAATATGAATGTTTCAAAAACAAGACCAGTTATTCAGTTTCTCCCACATCCGGCGTTTCTTTTTCCTGCTCTTTTAACATATCAACAAACTCTACCTCTTGCCCGCTCTCACTTTCTGGATTCTGATCGCTTTTTTTCGTCAACCGCAGGATTGCCCGGAACACGGTTTTACCCTACACAAAGGCAAAGATTACTTTTTTGTTGGAATCAAAGATTCAAATTTACTTTCACTCAACATATCCTATTACACGCTCTCTTAAATAAATTTTTCCATCTTCTATATCAATTACCTTGTACTTACGCAGTGTTCTCAGCGCCTTTTTACATTTCACTCCATCCGGGCAGCTTTCCATTTTTTCTTCACACCAAATTTTAAACTCATCCTGAAAATCTTCCTCATCAATTCCTCTTTCATAGCAATTTTTCTGATGAAGGAAATACAATATATAAGCTTCGTTTTTTCCAATCTCCTGTTTCGTAGATTTCTGGATAAAAAATGCCCCAACAATCAATAATTGCAAATAATTGAAGAAGCTTTCCGGCAGACTAACCGATGCTGCCAACTCCAGAGCTGCAACGATTGCTTTTTTGAGATCCAGTCGTACATTTCCCTGTTTATAGGAGGCTGCTTCCTCTCCCAGAAAAACCATTCCTTTCCTCTCGTCATCCGGGATTACTGTGATGTACCTATCTGCAAGGTCACTCCCTGCCTTTTCACCAAGCCCAAGAACTTCTGCTTCCTGCATCAGCCCGCTTTTTAACCAGTTATCATACTCTATCGCATCCTGCCTTGTCATACTTTTACACACCGCATTCTATTTCTTCTCTCCGTATGGAGGATCTTATCCAATTTTCCACGTTCCATTTTCAATAAAACCTGGTCTTTATATTCATCATAAACATCAAGGAACCCGCTATATAAGTGATTTCCATCCACTGTATCAAAGTCATATTCATCTTTATTCACAACTGCAAACAACCGGTTTTTTCTATCAACCGGCCAGGGATGCTGTGGATCGGAAAGCCTTGATTTGTACAGTACCCGGTCTGTATAATAGTACAGGTCAAAGAAATCCATATACATCATGGGCGCTAGATAAGTGTACTTTTCTAAAATCTGTTCTTCACCCTCTTTCTCCATAATGATTTTCAGGACAATATGATATGCCATCATGTCGGCGTTGTATTCTTCCTTTTCCGGATGCTGTTTGGAATATTGTCTACCCGTATATGCCAGATATGCATGGGCAACTTCATGCGCCAGACTGAAAACCACAATCGTCCAGTAACAATCCTCTGCGAGTTGTAAAATTTGTATATCTCCGGATACCAGTCCCAGAAGCACATCATTCGAATCGGTTCCCTGCATCTTTCCGAAAATACATACATCATTCATCAGAAATAAAACATATTTGAAGCACTCACTGTAAATCTCCAGGTTTCCAAAATCTTTCGACCACTTAAACATAGATAGGAGAAATGCAATCACCGTAGATTCAAACAGTTCATCAATATGGATAAATGCCGGATTTTCCCTGTCATTATATATGTAACTATTAATAGTATGCTGATAATTATTGCTCAGTATGATAGAATCACCCGCATATCCATATTCCTTTTTGAAATATTCCTTTACCACCCCGAACATCTTCTGCAGGTTGTACTTTTCCATGTTTTTGCGTAGCTGTTCTTCCGTAAAAAGGCCAGAAAAGTTCTGCAGCATTCTTTGCATGCCCATCTCATCATCCTTCACAGAACTGCCGCCAAACCGAAACAGATCGTACATCTGAGGGACCATGAACTTTTCTATAAAACCTCTTTCCTTTTGTACCAATACATCTTTTTCCATATTAATGAATCACCCGCCATTTTCCTGCCACTTCTTTTACAATCGGAAACACGATCGGAGCCTCACTAATCTTTTCAATGATTACAAAGAATATTAAAAGAAAAGCAATCCACAAAAACAAATATTTTTTCTCTGCTTTGCTTACAGTTTGCTTCATGTCATTGAGCAGACTGTCATCCTGAAAGCACTCCCGGACATCATCCTCGGTCAATATCCCTTCATAAGATTTTTTTAATTTCTCATAACTATCGTAAACTTTCTCCATCTGAAATTTTGACTGCTTGTAGCAAATAAGAAGATATCCTACTGATCCCACCAGCACCAATTCCAAAATAATTGTAATATCCCTTGTAAAAATATTATCCAGCGGTTGATCTGATACGATGTTCGCAAGAATCACGGAAAACAAAAATCCAAACACTGCTATGATATTGGTCTTGAATTTATCAAGCAGATCCGTTGCATATTCCCCGGTTCTGGACATAATATCACTGATAAACTCCGCTACTTTATTTCTCATTTCAAGATACTGCGTCACATTATCTTTTAAGTACAGATTATAATTAGATTGAATAGAAGCAAGGATTTTTGTATCCACCTTTAACAGCGGCTCGTATTTACAATGCAGACAGATGATATTCCGGGCAATAATTGCCTTGTCAATGGAACTCCCACCTGAATATATCCAATCATATATTTTGTACAACACCCGGTTCCCTTCTACATCGTCTATCTTAAAAGCATAATCTATGGAACGCTGCCCTACAATTTGAAGTTTTATCTGCCCCTCCTGCAACATTGCATTTGATGCCACCATACTGGCTGCTAAAACTGTTTCCAGTCTAAAAAACAGTTCTTTAAACGGATTTCCCTCGTATCCTACTTCTATTTTAAAATCATCTGGAAGAAGCGCGTACACATCCTGATTATAAAGATAAGATGTGTCCCTGCATTCTGACAATCTCTGCTTTCTGTCAAAGGAACATGACGTTTCATTGTTCCCTGTAGGAAGGAAATACATTGTTTTGGTATAAAAGGCGTTTGCATTGTCAAACATTTCAAATACTATACTATTTTCCGCCTCATCCAACAACATAGCAAATATTTTCAGTACTTCATCCATTGGTAATCTGACAATATCTTCAGCAAATTTGTGAAATCGGTAAATAGAAAAATATCCTGCCGATAAAGTTTTGTTTATCTCAATCTTCGCCGAAATAACTTCATCTTCCAAAATTTCTCCCATAAACTCCCGATACTCTGCTTCTGTAGAATTTCTGTTCATCATAAAAGTATCTTCATTCTCGGATTCCAAAAAGATTCTGATTTCATCTCTCAATGGGATCTTCCGCATAATATCCGCCAATTCCGAATAACTCACTGCCTGCTTCGATTGAAATGTAAACCGGGCAGTATAAATTTTTCGGCGCTCTTCCTCAGTCAGATCAGTTATCTTATCCATAATATGGTCTAACAAAATTTCTCCCCCTAACTCTCTGCTTTCCTTTCAAAAGTCCGAAATGTCACATCATTATCTATACGAATTTTAAGATATCTTTTTCCGTCATTTGCCTGATATGCTTCGATAACATCTCCTAAATCCTCAACTGCACTGGTTACTTTAATCTGAATTCCGCTATACACATCATATGTTTTTTTCATCTTACGTTTGATTACTGAAAGAGAAGGGTGGAACTGCTGGTCAAAGTGCTGCTCTTCCGGTAATTTCTGCAGTTTCTGCAAGAGCTCCTCTTTCTTTTCAACAGTCATATCATTAGGCGTATAGTTCTTTACATTCCTCTCTAACATTTCAGAAAAGTCAAACTGCTCAGTACTGCTAAAATATAAATATATCGCATTCTGAATCACCATATGATCATACGGTGCCACTTTTTTTAGATTTCTGTTTAATGTATTTTCTATTGCTTTAAACGCTCTTTTTGTATTGCATTCATCGCTTTGAAGTTCTTCTAATTCCAAAAAGTCATGCCACCAGTATTTCGCAACTGTATTAGAGTATATTTTTGCACAAAACTGTTCCGCTCTTACATCATCAATTTCAAATAAGCATGTTTTCCATATCTTTTTCGTATCTTTTGAAAATCCTGATTTAATGCTATAATCCGTATCATCGAAAAAATCTGTATGCTCAACTTTTGCTAGCAGGAACAATAAATTTTCATCATGTTCAATTAATGAAAGTATCAGACTCCCCTTCTGTACCTTAATATCCATGCTTGCTACCTGCTCCTGTGCTTCTCTCTCCTTACGCAGCAATCGTTCCGCCATCATATCTATTCTCTGCAGGATTATTTCTTCGTTCGATCTGTTCTCAACGATTTCCAGAATACTACTAATGACTTCCCCTCCAACGGATTGTGTTTTATATTCCCGTATTGAAGTATTACCGTTTATATAACTAATCAACTGCTCTATATACTCACCGAATTTAGGCATAATATCTCTCGGCAGTACTTTGTTATTTTCATAGTCAATCACTCTAATCGCTTGTGTAATAATCCTCATGCGTATAGCTCTCCCATCTTATGTATCGGAAGAAGAGTACATACCATATCATCATGCCTGAAGTATAAATTGCCACAGCACTCTTCCCTATTATTTTTCATTAAGTATACCATATTTTGCTGCTAACCCCAAAGAACTTTTGTTATAAACATAACCTTCAAGTAAAGTCCCGTATACGAGCAGCCGCACTACTCTCGCTAATGCCTTAGCTGACATGGATAATGGGATAATTCCAAATTATCCATACTAATAAATATCGTAGTACAAAATTTTCATTTCTGCAATTTGTCCTTACTATTCCTATAGAAACTTTTCCATAATTTTTCTTTCTGGACATCATATGCTTCAATCACTTTACATTTCGGATCTGATAAGAGAGTAAATGCCAGTCCATATTTTTCTTCAAACCTTCCTATGAGATGTTACAGAATCCTTACTCCCCCTGAGAATGACTACGCCCTTCTCTACTTATTTACATATATATGAAATTTCTCTTTTGTTTGCTTTGCATATTTATTCTTTTTTAGCAACAAAAAGGCCACTTAGATTTTACAGAAATTCTAAATGACCTTTTTAATTAATTTTACATGTCTCCAAAGCAGAATTTTTCTATTACATCAATTAATAGTGACTGCTCCGTTCGCAGCACACTTAATTGAAAATGTTCCTCCAGCACCTTTTCCAGTCTTTATGTGTTCGCAATAAAAATATCCTAGCGCAGTATCTCCCTCTTTTGAGGCACTTTTGGTAATCACCTTATAAACATTAGGTACAAGAATCTTGCAGTCAGGAGTTGCATTTGTGCACTCTGCCTTTTTTCCATTATATCTAAAAGTAGCCTTCAAAATATATTTTACAAACACCGTATTCGTATTTTTATCTTTTACCCGGTAAGTCTTTGTAGCTGATGTGGTTTTCCATCCAGCTCTTGCGAGAGACGGAATTTTTTCTTCATAAGACTCAATTTCAATCACCGTATCTTCATCAAGATCAATGTATTCCCTTTTCAGTAAAACGGCATTTTCCTTATTTTCATATGGCTTGATTTCAGTATCTGCCTTTACCGTCACCATACTACCAAGGGAAATAATCATGGTTAATAATACACACAACAAACTTTTCATTTTTCTCATAAAGAGCCTCCTTTGTAATTATCCTATTTTTAAATCGAGAAATGGATTCTTTTCTCCCCTCCTTCCCATTCCCACTACATTTCCGATTTAATTTTGTAAATCAACAGTAATACCATCTCCAACTGGAACCGCCAGGTCTTCCGGTGCCTGGTCTTCATCATATACTGTTCCTATTTCTTCTATGTAAGCATCTTCCGATTCCTTCTGCTCATAGGAAACCGTTTTTCCTGTAGTTCCTGAATAGTGATAGAGCTGCAGCGTTAACTGTTTTGCATGATCCAAAATTCTCCAATCTTGTAATTCAAAAATTAGATTCGGTTTATCATAGGAAGTGAGATTAAAAACATATTCATTTCCCAAATCGTCCTTCCCGCGAAGCCAGAATTCGTCGTCCTCCGTCATATCGGAATATGATCCAGAAATGGTACATCCGAAAATATTATATTTCATTTCTGAAATCAAAAACGTCTGATCCTTCTCAATTGGGATAGACACTTGAATGTCAATTTCTTTTGTGTCTGCCTGCAGTGCTTCTGGATCTGCTGTAAATGAAAAATGATATACATCCCTTTCTTCAACCTGCTCATTTTGATTTTGGAAGGTTCCTATTTGAATTTCAAATTTCTGGGAATGATCAGCTCTACTTCGATTAAATTTCGCTGCAAAGTATTTGGAAGTCACTTTTTCTGATCCGCTACTGTTATCAAGCGAATATTGATTTTCTAACGCTAATGACTCGCCATCAACTGCGACCTGAATGCTGCTCATGGAAATATCATTTTCGCCTTTTTCATCCGTCAGGGAATATGCAATCCAAAGGCTTTTTGCATCCGCAGCGACTTCCTCTAACGAAACCGCAATCCCATTTTTTTCGATTGTCTTTTGAATTGTTTTCACATATTCATCTGTTTCCTTCTCAATTCCCAAAATCCGGCCAATAAGAGAAGTCATTTTATACCAGGCTGCTTTTACCTCATTCTGATGTGTAAGTCCACCACCAATAGCAGCCACTAATATGATACAGGCTGCTGCAACCCGTATGTAGCGCTTGACTCTTACGATTTTATTTTCTTTCCACGGTTTCGCCGCCTGATAAATGTATTTCTCATCTATATCCTCAAATGCCGTTAAAAAATCCCATCCTTTATTATCCCTCATAACCAGCCTCCTTTAATAAACCATAAAGTTTTTTCCTGCTACGAGCCAAAACTGACTTGATCTTACTTTCCCCACAGGCATGTCGGTCTGCTATCGCTTTTACAGGATCCATATACCAGTAGCGTCTAATAAAAATATCCCGGTCACGTTCCGAAAGCGTTGATAAAAAGTGGTCAAATAATTTTACAAGTTCTTTCTTTTTTAAATAAATTTCAATATCAGAAGAAATTGCACTTCCAATTTTTTCCACTTCCCCAGCAATATCTTCCATATGTGAATCCACCCGTTTCTGCGCATTTCTTTTCCGATAACGGTCGATTGCTGTATTTCTTGTTATTTTTGAAACAAAGGAAGACAAAATAGATGGTCTTCTTGGAGGAATGCTGTTCCAGGTAAAAAGCCATGTATCATTTACACACTCTTCAGAATCTTCCCTGCTGTATAAAATATTGTAAGCAACTATGTAACACATATTTTGATATTTATTTTTGGTCTCTACAATTGCATTTTCATTTCTGGCAAAATATAAGTTAATGATCTGTGCGTCATCCATCCTAAGCTATCCTCCCTTTTTATCTTATATCACGTATTTTATTTCAATTGGTCGCATGAAAAATGTAATTTTTTTATTTTTTTGCAGAAAAGGAAATGAAATATATTTCGTTCCTAATTCCTTTTCTGCATTTCCCTTACTGCTCAATTATCTCTGTTACATAAGTGCCCTAACCATCTACTGCAATAACTTTTTGTTTTCAGTCTACAATATTTCTTTTATTTAGTTTGATAAAAAAATCGGTTGTGGCTCTACCTGCGTATAAAAACTCCCATCACCATTTACCTCTGTTACCTCTTCAACAATTTTCTCCGTATAATGAATAATATCTCCTTCATGTACTAGATCATCAAAATAGATATATGAAGTATCTTCCGAATCGTAAAATTCGTTCTTTTCCTCTTTATTCAGATTTCTTTCATATAACAATTTTTTCACACCAGTGTCTTCATTATCTTCAACCACAGAAATATCATAAATATTCTGTTTTTTTAACCACTCTCCCAAATCTATTGCAGTGAAAGATTCATTGCTCTTTATTTCCGTCACGATTTTTTTACAATTAAACTCACTATGATCAGTAAAAATATCATTCTTGCAAACTTGATAAATATCTTCACCAATATTTTTAGCTTCTGTTTGAGTTGTTAAAGAGAAGCACATCAGTAATGCAGAAAAAAATATTATTTTGGTTTTATTCATTAGCTCACCTTCCCTATTTCCTTTTCCAGCCACAAACAGTGCATCTTTTATTTTTATATACATGATGTACGGAAACATTTGTTTTAATAACTCTTCTAACAGAACACTTCTGGTTTGTACATTTATACACAGCAGAATATACTTTATAATAACATATGCTATTATGATTCTTGCAAGGTCTTGTACCTTTGTATTCCGTATTAGTAATTTGCGTCCAGCCTGGGTGATTACATTTTAACAGTGCATATGTATTTTGGGAAATATCCATTGTTTTAAATGAGCCATCCTTATCCACTTCTATAACAATTGATTGCCCGTTACCAGAATCAACAACATCTCCTATATGAACATCGTCCGAGACCGCATCGAACTGTTCCACCGCAGTATTATTCTTCACCTCTTCCGCAAATGCATTCGTTGTACTCAGGGACAGTGCTGCAATAACTGCTAACGCAATAATCTTATGTACGACATTTTTTCTTATCATTTCTAATCCTCCATCTTATAATAAATGTTCGAATTATCCCATTTTAATAACCTATAATTTGATTTTTTGTCTTTTCCTTAAGGGCTTTTCTCTAACTACCTTTTTTATAAAAAAGAACATGAACAGCACTTGTTTAATATTCCCCTTACTGGTCTATTACTTCTGTCACATAAGCTCCCTGACCATCTACTGCAATGACTTTTTCTTTTCCGTCTTCTGTTTCAATAATCTGCCCTACGGATACCTGATCCTGCGGTCCGCTGGTGCTTAAATCCGGATCTTCGTCAAATGTAGCCATCGGGTACATTACCCTCTCTCTATTTGCATTGAAAAATTCATGCAACTCAACTCCGGAACTAGCTGCCACTGAAGCAGTACCAATCAGCATACACGCTGCCACGCCAATCCAAAATTTTTTTCGTTTCATTTAACTGCTCCTTTCTAATTGCAATTACTTTTTATATCCACAAATACTACAAGTCTTTTTCAACAATGGGTATCTATGCTTACTGCAGCGAACCCATGGGCTATAAGTTTTAATTCCTCTGCGTTGACACTTATTGCATTTATTAGAAATAATCAGCCTTTCTTTATAACAGGTTCCTGCTGTTCCCACTGTTTGAAAATCCGTTTTTTTACCCACAGCTTCTAAATATCTCGCCGGGTGTTCACAGGGCGCATTTGTCACGTATGAAGAAATCTCTTCAACCGGTTCTGTTACAAAAGATCCGTCTTCATTTACTCTGACAACTCTTTCCTTTGCGCCAGTTTCTGTTACATAAATGTTTCCACTGGTAATTACTTCCTGCACTTCCTTTTCCGCTCCCATTACAGGAATACCCTGTCCTGTCATATTTCCCATAATTGTAACACTTGTCATAATAATTGCCATCCACTTTTTTAATCCATTCATCCTGTTTACCTCGTTTTCTTAAATTTTCCCCTATAAGTTGTAAGTAAAATTTTTTAGAATCCTCCCTTCAAAGTTCCTTTATTCTTTTTTCACTATATATCACGTAAAATTTCGGTATCAGTTGCATACCTGCTAAAATAATTTATTTTTAGTCTTAAAACATAATTTCCGTATTTTCCTAACGATATAAAGTAATTTATGGCATTTTATTTTCCTGGTATTAAAAGACTTCCATACTTATACCCTCACCATTTGTCTCTGACTCTTCGCTTTCCTCTGGCAGCTCACAGAAAAGAACCAGGCGTTTCGAAGAATCGGAACCGCAGGTGGATAATAAAAGCTGCCTGGTTTCAACTGGCTCTCCCAGCCAGAAAGTATCGCTGTCTGCATTTACATATCCGCATCTTATTACCGAATAGGTCAAGGTCTGTCCTTCCGGCAGATATAGGTACACTTTATTGTGTGTTTCTAAATATTGCTCATTTTCGTACTTGTGTAGCCCCTGGAACATACTGCCATCTTTCATATTGTGACCATATAGAATGCTCTTTCGGTTGGAAAAATCCGGACTGTTGTCCTTATCCAGAAAAATGCTTCCAGCTACATGTTCCGTCTTTTTAAAGGTATGATTCAGATAATATTCATTGTCTGCTCCCTGCACAACCGGATAATCAATCTTCGTGTCCGGAATCCGGATCCAGGCAATGATCTCCGGATTTATTTTTTTCAAAGCTTCAAAATCCACGGTAACGGTTTCTTTCTGGTTTTCCTCCGGTGTTTCACCATCTGCATTTTCTTTTGGTTCTTCCACGGAAACATATTCCCGCAGAGTGTTATATTCCTCTTCCCCATCCCGGTACATAAGATACGTTCCGATTCCCATGCAGATTCCAAAACCCAGCAGCATCAGGCACACAGCCACGATTCCCATTTCTTTTACCTGCTTCATAATTCCCTCCATTTCCAATTTTTTACACGAAAAAAGGACCGCCACCGAAGTGACAGTCCAGATTTCTTATTCCTCATGGTTTTTCTTTTTGGTGTACCAGAAGATTCCGGCAATTCCGCCCACTGATAAAACAAGAAGAAAGATAGGAAGCCAAATGTTGGTGTCATCTCCTGTTTTCGGAGATTTTACATAACCGCCAGTTGGGATCCGCTCATTAGTAAGTTCTTTGGTGATCTCAATCTCTTTGGTCTTATCATCTTTGTACTCAAATACAACGTTTTCCTCTTTCTCACTTCTTACATAACCTTCCGGTGCTTTGGTTTCAACCAGGATATACTCGATTTCTTTTTTCATCTTTCCATCTTTATAAGTCGCGATTGGAATGTCTCCGCTTGTGGCAACGCCCTCTTCATCTGTGACAAGGGTTGCCACAACTTTTCCAGATTTCTTGATCCGAAGCTCAAACTCTGCTCCGGCAAGAGGGGAGCCATCTTCTGCATCGGTTTTCTTAAGAATCAGTTTTCCAGTAGGACGGGCATCTTTCATTTCCACCTTCTGGATTTCCCCAGTATCTTTGACCTCAAAAGATACCTCTTCCGCAACCAGGTACCCATCCGGTGCCTGTTCTTCCCGAAGGGTATAGGTTCCAACCGGAAGTTTCTCCACCATATGCGGATCTTTATCAGATACCCAGCTTTCTACTACTTTTCCATCTTTGTCCAGGATGGTCAGCTTCGCACCTGGAACTTCCTTGGAATCTGTCACATCGGTTTTACTGATTTCTACTTTTGTGACATCATCTAACATCTGGTGCTTCTGAACTTCTGCAGTATCTTCCACCTTAAACTCAATACTTTCTGCGGTGGTATATCCATCTGCCGGTTTCGTTTCTACCAGGGTATAGGTTTCGCCTACCAGCAGGCCACGGATCATATGGGGTTCTTCCGTAGAAATCCACTCTTCCACAACAGTTCCAGTGGAATCTAATACCTGTAAGGAAGCGCCTGGAAGCTCTTTTCCATCTGTTAAGTCTGCCTTAGAAAGCTCCACAGAAGTCTGCACATTCTCAAAGGTAAATTCATAGACTGCCTGGGTGGTTTTATCACCCTGATACTCGAAAGTAAATTCCTGGGCTTCGGTCGCACGCACATATCCGTCAGGTGCATAGATTTCTTTCAGGTAATACTTTGCACGGATTGGAAGATCCGCAATAAAGTGGATCCATCCGCTTTCATCTGTGGTCTTCAACTCAATGATGGTATCCTTTTCAATCAGTACTTTACCGCCTGCAGATGTAATGTCCTCCGCTGCAAAAAGTCCAAAGATAGCGCCGGAAAGAACCTTGTCACTGTCTTTTTCTTTCTTTAAGACATTTACCTGTACTTTCTGACGGCGGTTCTGCCAGTCCGCACTATAGGTTACAACCGGAGTATCCTGGTCACGGTAGGTAAGATCCACGTATCTTGGCTCGTCATCTAATACATATCCATAGGAGGTTTCTTTTTCGACAATATAATATTTGCCAAGCGGCAGATTGTCCAGTTCTGCTATACCTGTTCCATCAGTCGTAATGGTACCCACCAGCTGATTTTTTGTATAATAATTTTCACTCACACCATCTGCTGCGCGGACATCCTCGGCGGCGTACACATTAAAGGAAACATCTGTCAGACTTCCGGTTACGTAACTGAAGAAATGCTCCACTACACCTTTGGCATTATCAAGCAGGGTAACATCGTCCAGGAATTCACCTTTTTTATTTACCAGCAGGCGCGCAATGGGAACATCATCTTCCATCCTTACCTTCTGAACCTCTGCAGTATCGGAAATCTTAAAGGTGATATCTGTTGTGCGTAAATAGCCATACGGCGCAATCTGCTCCCGAAGAGTATACGTCTCTCCAACTTTTAAGCCTTTTATTACATGTGGTTTGTCCTTCACAGATGTCCAGAAATCCACTACTTCGCCCTTCTTATTCAGGATAAGTAAGGAAGCACCGTCCAGCTCCACACCTGTAGTCACATCTGCTTTTGTGATTTCAACAGTCGTTGGCTGGTTTTTCTTTGTAGCAGATAATTTTACCACCTTAACATCCTGTCCCTGGTAGCTGGCATCAAATTCCATAATTTCATCCGAGGAAACATAGCCATCCGGGGCCTGCTGCTCTTTCACATAATACTTTCCAAGAGGCAGATCAAGGGTAAACTGTGCCAGTCCGTTTTTATCACTCATGACCTTCTGAAGCAGGGTATCCGCCTTTACGATCACCTTATCACCTGATAAAATGTCATTTTTGTTATAAATTCCAAATTCGGCACCTTCCAGTTTTTTACCATTTTCGGCATCCTCTTTCACTACTTTAAGATCTACCTTCTGGCGCTTATTGGAAAATTCCACGGTTTCCTCCACGACCGGCGTATCCTGGTCTTTATACAGGAAAGTAATTTCCTTGCTTTCAGAATTAAGTACAAAACCAGTTGGAGCTTTGGTTTCCTTTACGAGGTACGTTCCAAGGGGAAGATCAGCCAAAACTGCTTCTCCCTTCTCATCCGTTGTAACCTTCCGGATCAGGGTATCTTTTGGATAAATGAGAGTACGGTTTCCCTTTTCATCCACCTGATGATCTGGGGTATAAATATCCTCTGCAGCATAAACCGCAAACTCTGCACCCAAAAGGGAAGTTTCCTCGTAGGTAAAATCTTTTTTGAACGATTTTAAGGTTTCCCCGGACTTATGGATGATGAGCTTTCCTTTTGCAGGATGGTTCTCATAGACAACCGTAATGATTGCATCCCCAGTCACTGAGTCCATCTGGTAAGCAGTGTTGCTGTCCACCTTAATTTCTACATAATTGGTATTCTGGGTATAGCCGTCCGGGGCCATTACTTCCTCGATCCGGTAGTTGCCGCATTTAAGAGCACTTGGCAGGATCAGATAACCATTTTCATCAGTAAAATAAGATTTATGGGTAACGGTACTTGGATAGGTGGTCGTCTGCTCTACATATTTTCCTTCATCCAGGTCATAAATTTTAAACTCGGTGTTTGCAACCAGGACCGGCTTCTTGGTTTCATCATCCTGTTTAATGATTTTTAGTTTTGCAGAAAATTCTCCGTCTAAAAGGACCCGCCAAACCTGGGGTTCTGACTTGTTCTCACTAATTACAACGGTGAAAGCGTCAACAGGCTTGAAATTATGCGGTGTTGTGGTTTCCCTTACCACATAAGTTCCATATGGAAGAGGGATTGTGCAGGCATAGCCTTTTTCGTCCGTAAAGATCTCGGTCTTTCCATCTTCTGTCAGCACTACGGGAACGGCATTTGCAAAATCATAGGAACCATCCTCTTTTGTACTTAAGCTGCTTGCAAGATAAGCGGAAAATCCTGCGCCTTTTAACAGATCGGCATCTGTTTTTCCGTTATTCGCAGCCTTAATCAGCTGGAACGGCTGTTTTTTCACATTCTCGGCAACTGTAATGGTACAATCGATTTCTTTCACCTTGTCACCTTCATAGCTGTCTTCCACATCATGCTCTTCTTCATCCAGGACATAACCTGCAGGTGGAGTAATCTCTTTTACATAGTATTTTCCAGGATAAAGACCGGATACACTTGCATTTCCAGCTTTGTCGGTGGTAAGTGTCGCAACCTGGGCGTCTTTTGGATAAAGGACACCGCTGCTGCCATCCGGGTAACCAATTGCTTCTCTTGCATAAAGACCATAAACAGCACCTTCTAAAGTTGCATCTCCCTGTGCGTTCTTTCCCGTCTCACTGTCTTCCTTTGTAAGATGGATATTCACACGGACGCGCTCATCTGTAAAAGTATGTGTAAATTCTACTTTTTTCTCTTTATCCCCTGCATAATTAAATGCAAAGGAATAAACATCAGAAGTATTTAACACATACATCTGGGGTGCCTGAAGTTCTTTGATATAGTAGGAATTGTTAACCGGAAGGTCTGCGGTATAACCTGCTTTTCCATCCGTACCAGTAGCTACTTTTTCAATCAAGGTGTCTTTTCTGACGATCACATTCCCGTCTGCAGATACAATATCATTCCCTGCATACATTCCAAAAACAGCACCTACAAGCGGCTGTCTGGTTTCCCCATCCTGTTTTACCAAAGATACAGAGGCTTTTTGTCTGTCGTTGATAAAGGTAACCGTGCTAAAAGAAATTTCTTCGTTTTCACCGGCAGCTGATAAGGTTACGGTTTTGGATTCGCCTGTGCAGACCAGCTTATCCGGTGCCTGTGTTTCAGTTACCACGTAGGTTCCTATGTTTAAGTTATCAAGGGTTGCACTTCCGTCTTCTCCGGTTGTCAGACCTTCTTTTACAAGGGCACCATTCTGATAAATAGTAGATCCATCTGCAGCCACAATGTCCGCTCCTGCATAGACATTATATACCGCATCTTTTTGCCTTCTTGTTTCATAACGGAAGGTTACCTTTTCATCCGTTACATCTGCACCTGTTAAAACTTCACCCTCTTTATAGACGGTAAGAGAAGCTTTTTTCTCATCATCCAGCAGTTCCATGGTAACTTTGCTTCCCATGACAAGGGTCACATCATGGGCAGTGGCATCCACAAGGTATCCGACAGGGCTTGTGATTTCTTTTAAATAAACCACATCCTGTGCTTTATCAATGGTAACAGAAGAAACACCGTTTTCATCTGTCGGAGGCATTTCCACAATCAGGTTCTGGCAAGCTTCATCACCATACACGCCATAAACCGCGCCAGCTAAAAGGGCATTGGAACCTCTGTCTTTTTTTATAATTTCAATGGTCGCCTGCTGAAGCCAGGTAACGGAAAAATCCACGTATTTCTCATCGTCCACACCCTCGCCAAATACCAGGGCCAGATTCTGGGTGTCAGTACCTGTGGTTACTTTATATGCGGAAAAATCCTTTGTAATATAACCCTTCATAGTAGATTTCCAGGAACCTGCAACGGCTGTGGCCTGATTCAGGGATGCGGATAGATAAAACGTTGTTCCACCATACACCTTTACCTTAGCACCACCTTCGCTTGTTTCACCGGTATCCACGTTATGAAATACCACACCGGCCGGAAGCTTCATGGTAATGTTCTGCAGGGTATCTGCCTTAAACTTGATTTCTTCGGTGCGCTGCTCACTTCCATCAATGTAAGCGGTCACATTCGGATTGGAAAACGCCATGGCTACATCTGGGATCTCCGGCTGAGCCATGCAATAATTATATAATTCCATAGCAAGTTCCTGGCCGGTTGCATTTGCGCCGGAAAATGCATCGTCACTTCCACTTGCGTATGATACTGCAAGATGGGTAATTACAAACTGCTTTCCTGCGGAAAAATCCGGATGCTCTGTTTTAAAGAAACCATTAACTCCGGACGCTTTTGTACCATAGTAGCAGACCTTGGCAAGTTTCTTTCCATCTCCCAGTCTGGTAATCTTAAATACACCATCCCCTGGACTACTCTTGGACGGCTGAATGCAATAGGCAGTTGCTGTTACATTGTTAAAGCTGACGGTATATTTATAGGTCAGGTAAGAGCCGAGATCATAGTCACTGTAATAATAGCAGCTTCCGCGTGTTACACTGACATCGGTTGTGGTAGAAGCATATGTAGCAATAAAAGATGCAGTTTCCCCTTCTTCCATTTCCATAAGATCCAGGTCCTGTTCCTGGGCCTGTTCTAACACTTCACCGAGTGTCAGTCCGGTCTCCGGATCCACAGTGTTCTCTTCCTCAGCGCGTTCCAGTTCAGAGTCAAACTCTTCCTCTGGAAGAATTTCAGAACCAAAACCATCATCCTCTTGAATATCTGTTTCTGTTGTGTTCTCCGGTTTTTCTTCTGTATCCACTTCTGTTTCCACAGACACATCTGTTTCTTCACCTTCTACTGGTATCTCTGCCAGATCTGCATCCTTTTTTTCCTCTTCTGCCGGAACTTCCACAGCAACTGCTGGCTGTTCCGGCAGAGGGTCAGGATCTTCGCTGTCCCCAGACTCCTCAGAACCGGAATCTCCAGCAGCCTGGGTTTCCGGTTCTTTTTCAGTTACGGTAATGGTTCTTGCAACCAGATAAGAATCACCTTCTTTAGGTGTGATCCGGTAAACACATTTATAGATCCCTGGTCTTCCAGAATCAAATGTGGTTTCATCCTCCATGGCAGCCTTTTTCAGTTCTGCCCTGTCACCATCTTTTAAGCCTAACCCTGTAAAATCTTTCGCTACATCAAAGGCAGTTCCCTGCTTAATTTCAAGAGCAAGAGAAGGATCAGCAACGGTCTCCGCGATCAGTTCTTCTTCTGTTTTCTCTACTGCCATCGGTTCCTGCACAGCCTCCTGCGACACTTCTGTTTCCGTTTCAGCGGATACTGTAAAAACACCTGTCTGAAGGAAGCTGCTGCAGCACAGCATAACCGCCATTGCACCTGCAAGCCACCTTTTTCCCTTAAATTTACCCAATGTTTTTCTCCTCTCCTAGATAATGGTTTGTCCCTGGTTTTTACCAGGCATGGTCTGTCCCTGATTTCCATCTTTTTCTCCTTTCTACTGGCCTGTTTAGCCAGATAAAAAGAGACCTGAATACAGATTTCAGATCCCCTTTTATTTGACTAAATCAATAAAAACTCTCTTTTTCTTCTGGTGGCTTGCTGTAAATCCAGTCATCCACGCCCTTGTAATTGCCGAGCCACAAACCGTCTGCATCCGTGTCCCAGCTGATTCTCTGGCAGTTTAACCCAAGCCTTTCGCACATGTCATACAGTTTAAGGCATCCTTTCCGGATGGTATCACGCTTCCTCCTTTTTTGTGGGCACTCCTGCTTTCTCAACAACCGTTCCGGTGTCCCACATACGATGCACTTTTCCATACAGTCACAACGGCAGGTAAGGTCCATCATTTTGTCCATATCCATACATTCGTACACGGTCTGTAACCCCCTGCTTTTTAAATCTGCAAGCACAGGAAACAGACTTTTATAGTTTCCCACCCCTGGGATTCCAATATAAGGATATCCGCTTCTCAGGCTGGCAAGCTCTGCTTTTAAAATCCCTTCTGTTACATGGATGCTCCTTTGTACCGGGCTTATATAGCCGGACACCCCGGCCGGGCTGCCGCTTGAAGTCCCTCCCGAAAATCCACTGCTTGTAAACCAGATATATTTCCGGTGATTTATAGGATTGTCAACACGTATCTGAAAACCTGCTATTTTTCTATCAAGGGAATACACCGGACACAGATAGCCCTGGTTTCCCTCATAAAAAGCTGCTTCCCACATACCGTCCCGGTTCCGGAAAAAACCTGGGACTCCATCCAGCCTTAAGCCTTTTTCCAACAGTTTTTCTGCTATAGAAACAGAATTTTCAGGTTCAATACTTTTATATCCTTTTTGTTCCAGTTCCTTTATTTCTATGTCAGCTGCACCGCGTCTTTTTAAATCCTGTCTATGGCGCTCCTGAAGCTTTAAAATGGAAAGCAGTTCCCGGTACACAAAATCCAGGTACTCGGGTGATCTTTTAGGCACCACCTCTTTCATGCCAGAACTGGCTGTTATCTTTTTATAACTATTTCCTGTCACCTGCCTGTTAAGTTCCAGCCGTTTCCGGATATCCTGATAAGCTTCCTTGCACCGGTCTGCTCCATAAAATCCCATAATGTCTGCATACAGGGTAAGCATATTTCCGCTTTCCCCACAGTGGAAACAGTTAAAAACATTTTTCATTTCTCCATTTTTACTGACACAAAAACTGCATTTTCCTCTGGTGTCACCACAGTATGGACATTCCACCGGGAATTCCTGGGCGGTGCCGCCATCAAGACAACGGATGGATAACAGCCACGCCACTTCTTTTATGGTAAAGGGATGTTCGTACATGATTCCTCCTAAAAAATGTGGCTCCGTATTTCCGGAGCCACAATCATTTTATGCTGCTATTTTTTTATGATCTTCGTAATCCATAATAATCTTTGCAGCCTCCCTCATTTCGTTATTGCTTCCTTTATATCCGCTTCCCATCCATCTTAAAGTTTTGGGACCGTCTGGTTTATACAAAATTTCACCAAGGGACATCCCACTAAATAAGCCAAAATTACATATTACTTTTTTCGCTTTTTCCACATCATCCTCTTCTGAATCCATAGGGAAATCTTCTGCGGTCTCCTCTTCCTTCTCGTCGTCAAATGGATTTTCATCTTCCTCACTGACAAAGTGAAATTCTTCCTCTTCCTGGTCTGTCTCTTCAAAAACCTCTTCTGGGTTCTTTTCTTCCATGCCAAACTGCATCTGGCCTGGTAAATTATCATCATTATCCTGTAAATCACGGATCTCGTCAGGACTGATTTCAAGATCAAAAGAATCTTCCGAAATCTTAACAGTCTGTTTGCCACTCACTGCATTGCCATTATGAACTGTCTTTGAGGTAAGTTTTTCGTTTTGTTTTAAAGACTGTCCGATTTCTTCAGCAGAAGCCTCAGCAGAACCAGATTTCGGGGGATGTTCTGGTTTTTCTTTGGCTTCCTTCTTTTTGGACTCTGATTTTACAGCATTAGTAACCGAAACTGTTTTCTTAGGGGATAAGTCTGGTTTCGTGTTTTTTCCTTTGTTTTGTGTTTTTTCTTTTTTTGTTTTGTCGCCATCCGGAACAGGGCCGCGCATGTCCGGATCCTCGGTGTTTGCCTGGACGATGTTATACTTATTTAATAGATAATATTTCAGTCCATAGCTCCAGGCTGCACCTTTGGCTTTGTCCGGAACCTCATTGGTTCCGACCACATGAATGTCACTGTAACTTTTTTCATTTGGACGATCTGCATTTACCCAGCAGAGCTTCAGATCTGCTTCATACCGCCATAAATTGCCAAATGGTATCAGATATACCTGGTTTCCGGAAGAATCCACCTGGGTGGGCTTTTCGGTAAGTACCTCAAAATCCACGCCATATTTCGTTAGCGCCGGGGTAAGGTATTCATAAATATCATCCAGCCGCACAAAATCATAAGGTACTTCTTCGCTGTACCGTTTCCGTATCAACTTTGGCACCATCTTTCTTATTTTGATCATCTTCTGAGTCAGATTCAAATACTCAAATTTACTCATAAATCCATTTCCTCCTTCATGCTGCCTTTTTTTGCAGCTCTTCCATTTCTTCGCGGACACATCCAAGGTAGATCCTTTTCTGGGAAATCTCCCAAAGAGATTCCTTCAGCCATTTATCTGCAATCATTTGTACAGCATTCTCGTGGTGGTTCAGGCAGTAAAGAAACATTACATCCGTGTACTCCACCTGCATCTTTGCAAAGGAAAACTTTGGACTGTAAAACAGCTCCTCCGGCTTTATTTTGGCCTTCAGGTATCTTTTGGAAGTTTCCTGCACCTGTGTCCGGTTTATATTAGGAAAAAGGCTGTCCCTCTGGTTTTGGTACTTTAACAGGAGCTTGTCCCATTTTGTATCAATCAGATTTTTCACCAGATGGGTGACCCTGCCTTCCACTTCTTTTTTAAGATTTTCCCTGGTTGGAAAAATAAAATCGGCAGGTATCCCGACTGCTTCATAAAAAGCAGTGTCCACTTCATACAAAAAATAATCCGGCAGATAAAGTACACCACAAAGTTTTGGTTCCTTAAGCTGTAAACAATCCTTTTCCTTGGAATCAACTGCATAAAACACTATGCAGTCCTCTTCCTGGCATTTTAGTAATAGCCGACCGTGAAACATTTTGAAGCTGTGCACCGGATCCTGTATCCACTGGAGTAGTTTCTTAGATTCTTTTGCTTTCATAAGCCAATCCGGATACTGCATAATTTCCTCCTACATACAAAAAAGACAGGATTTCCTGCCTTCGTCTGTTTTTCCTAATATTTAATTTCACCTGGAATGTCAAGTTCATGCCAGCGCCTGTTTACACAGGCTGCCACTTTTTCTTCCAAAAGAAGCAGTCCCCGTTCATTGGTTTCCTGCTGTCTTACGATTGAAATAACATCACAGATTCCACAATAGATTTCATAGGCACTGCAAGGTTGCTCTCCAGCTGATGCGCGGTAGCGTTCTACCGTTTCTGCAATCAGCTTTTTGGAAAAGCCTGCCTGCTTCATGACACCGATCATGGCATTTGCAGGATGATTCACCCAGATATCACAAAGCTGCAAAACCTCCTGTACGGCTGCCTTATAATATTCAAAAATGGATGCCATATTTTGGTTGAAATCTTCGGTTCCCTTGCAGTTTTTATGGCGCACTTTCAGGGTTTCACCTAATATAATATACTGGTCATTGACAGACACCGTATAAAAAATATTGGCACCGGAGCTTCCTACATCAGATGTGCTGATCCTGACTGACGCAGACAGTTCCCCATTAAAAGTTTTCCCATAACGTCCTAATAATTCCTGATAGGATTCGTTCAGCCGCTGGTCCCTTAACTCCCATGTTGCATTTACCAGATTGTGGTCTGCACATCCGGACTTAAAGGCAGCTGTTTCAAAATCACTATAGATATAAGCTCCTGCAATTGTGTAGACCTCCGGCATGGACATAATTGAATAATCCTTTTCATCACCGGATAAAACTGCCCGCACCTTGCCTTCACAAAAGCGGAGTAGGGATTTTCCCTTAGAAACTTTCAGGCATTCATTCAGAATATAGGCAAGAGTTTCCTTGTCCAGTTCTGCAAGAGCCTTTCCATCAATCCGGGCTCTGCCTTTTAAGCTTTTGACTGCAGATATTCCAAGATAGCAGCTGCGATCCGGGGTTTTTATCATCAGCCCGGAATTTTTCAGGGTATCTTCTTTTAAATATTCCAGACCAATGTTTCCAATCGGGGAACAGATACTATCTTTTGTTACTGCTTCTACCTTCAGATCCTTACTCTGTGCACGGAACCATTCAGCCCTTTTCTCAACATCATCCAGATATCTGTAAAAAGCAGATTCCTCTTTAAATGTCAGGTTAAAATCATCCTTATAGTACATAGCCCCTCCTTTGAGTTCAGGATATGAGCTTTACTACAATGGATCTGATGCGTCCATCCGCAATCTGGAAAAAATATCCATCCTTTGCCATGTCAAGCAGCACTCCAAGTTCTAATAAATTTACATCATCCCAGTTTACTTCCTGCATAAATCTTCTCCTTTTCTTTTTGGGTTATTTGGCACTTCTTTTGTTCATTTTGACCAGTACAGTCTCTTTGATTTTTCTCATTCTGGCTCCTCCTTTTCATTTATTTAACAAAAAAAGACACCAAAAGAAAACCTTTCTCTTCGCGTCTTCCAATGTTCCAAAGTATTTGCTGGTTTTAGGGCGAACTGCCCAAAAGATAAACATCCGGAATGTCCGGATCCAAATGAAAGATCAACCATGTAATGGCTGATAAAATATGATTTCATTTAAAGGTTACCACAAGATACAGTGGCTGTCAAACACATTTTTTATATATTTTGTGTTTCGAAATTTGTTCGCTCTTACGCTTCTTCCCCTGTTGTAAGAGGGACAATATTCACGGCAATTTCCCTGCCATTTTCATCGGCACCGACTTCAAACTGTACAGGCTGCTTGCCGGAAAGCCTTTTAAAACCTTCCATTTTAATCTGGGAGAAATGGGCAAAGTAATCTTCCCCATCCTCCCCGGTTACAAATCCGTAACCTTTTTTTGCGCTGAACCATTTCACGGTTCCACATTTTGTTTCCGACATAAATAAAATCTCTCCTTTTTTCATATTTTCCATACAGCTGTATGGAAACAGGGCGGCATGGACTCGAACCATGCCTGATGCTCCCCGCCCTGGATTACTCTTTTACCTCCTCTACGCCAAAAAAATTTCCAAAATCAAAAGCAGCGTCCAGCCTGTGAATGCCAGAAAATGCATGTGCATTTTGATTAAAATAGAATCGATAAGATTTCCCATGCATAACATTGGTTCTTTTGTTAAGCAACAGCTCGGTAGTAAGCCCATCTGATTGCAACACTATAACCCTCTTAAAGCCATCAAAAAAAAGTTCCGCATGGATTTCAGATACTGTTCCTTCCACCACCTCATAGGATCTTGTCACTGCCAGATAATAAACATAAACCGCATCCCCGATCCCACAGATAGTTAAAAAGACTGTCCAGCCCACAAATCCGGCAGATCTTTGTGCCAGGCCAAGTGCACAGCCTCCATACAGTAAGAGAAATGATAAACATAAAGTATTCACAATTCTCTTTTTAAAAAATCCGGGTATACCGGCATAGGTTCGCCGGTGTTTCAATATTGCATCAGACAGCCATATTTTCCATTTGTTTCTTTTCTTCAAGGAAGCCTCCTTCTTTGATGTAGCTGATCACAAACTGTTTCTTTTGATATAAGGAAATCAGAATCTGCATGAATTCCACCCCAACCTGATCCTGAACTTTCTTCTTTTCTTCTGCTGATAGCAGGACATTCCCTGCCTGCTCATTTAAGCTGGCCAGATGGTCTGGAATGTACCCGTTTCTGGAAATTTGCTGCAGCACCCTGAGTTCTTCATAAGTAAATACCGGCTTTTTAAGTGCTCGCATCGCTGCTTTTATTCCTTTTCCAAGAACCAGATTCTCTGCAAATTCCCTTACACGGCCAGAAAAGGAATCTACAACAGGGACTACTACTGATTTACTAAGAAGAAATTGCAAAGCCTCCTCTTTATTTTCCCCTTCGCATTCTGCTACCAGTCCGCGCTTTTTCAGGCGCCTTAAGCAAAACAAAAAATCCTCTTCATCCGCCCACTCTGTTGCACGTTCTTTCCCAAATGTAATACAGAGTACCCGGTACATCTGAGAGTAGATTCTGTTTTCTGCACATATTGTCCAGGTAAGGGCTGCCCAGAGCATGGTCTCCATTTCTGTAAGTACCTTCTCCTGGTTATCAGTTTTCACCAGAAGCTGCCCTTCCCCATCTTCTCCTTTACAGCCGATTGCCGTGTACCATTTCATAGCCTTTTTCCTCCTAAAACAGCTTCATGACTTCCAGGAGTTTTGGAATCACATAACAGGCAATCATTCCTGCTATGATACAGATTTCCATATTTGGTTTTCGAAGATTCCACACATCCTGATTTTTTGTTCCGATGATCCGGACCCTTCCAGGTACGTTCCACCGTAGCTTCCTGTAAAATTCGATAAATTCCTGATGGTCAAATCCAAATGAACGAACTCGAAAGATATTTCGGTTCTGCTCTTCCTCGTCTAAAAGAAAAAAGCTTTCTCTTTCTTTCTGATCATTTAAAACAATATAAAGCTCAGGGACTCCTCGAAGGGTGCCTTCTACAATCTTGTCTATTTCATTGTAAAATATCCGACAGCATTCATAATGTCCGTTTTTCTCCGGCTGGCAGACCGCCAGACTGTATACGTCCAACTCCATATAGCAAACTTCTGCTTCCATAATCTTTCTGCTGATTTTAACAGCCTGTCTTAAAAGAAGTATAATTCCAAAGGCAAGTATCACGCATAGATATAACAGGTCCCAGCATTTGATCCGAAAGTATAGGAAATATGCTGCGATTCCCTCCAGTAAAGAGCCGATACCAATCATCCAGAAGTACCGTTCTTTTGTGTCCATTAAACGGTAAACATCCTCTTCATTAGCCTGCAGACGCAAACAATGCCTTCCTTTCTTCATGCCGCCAGATCTGTTTTATTTGAAACAGTTTGCTTTCTTTTTGTATGTTGTTCCAGTAAAGCCTTGCATTCCCGGGCAGTTTCTTCGCACCGGTATTCTGAAAACTTTCCGATGTGCATATCTTTTTCCCTTAGACCGAACCTGTTCTGCAACCAGATATATATACCTTTTTTCGTCATTATTCCAGAATTTACCACCTGGTTTAAGGCCCGGTGCGCTTCAATCCGCTTATGGCGCAGATCCCCATTTGCCAGGGTTCCCATAGGGCGCATGGTCTTTTTATGTACCCCGATGTAGGAATCACAGGATGGATAACCACTGCAGACATACAGGTAATTGCCAGGATCCAGGTTCTGACTGCCATAGACATGCTTTGCCGGGCGTAACACTGCCATCCTTCCACAGTATGGACAATACAGTTTTTCAGTCTGCTTTTTTTTCTTCGTTTTTGTCATTCAATTTGTCTCCTTTCCTGTTTGCCCCGATTGTAAAAAAAATGCTTTTTCTGTGTCAATAGGATTTTAAACTTTTATTTCCACCTTTTAATCAGTCTTGTGATGATTCCTTCTGCAACCTCGTAATTCTCGTTAATTCTGGTCACCACGATTCCAATCTTATCTCCCTTTCCAGGAAGTGCAGACATGTTGCAGGAATGCGCCACCGCATTTATTCCAATATCCAGACGAATGAAATAAGTTCCCTTATATACCTCAGTGATAACTCCAGTGTACTTTCCCTGCCTGTGGCATTTCCTAAGATTGTCCTTATTGATGTTCGCCGTCGGACTTTTCGCATCAACTTCCACATGAATTTCATCCGGTTCCGTTCCTTCTACTTTATTGACCATGACCTGGATAAGATCTCCAACCTGAAATTTTTCGTTAGCATCCAGCATCCACTCCCAGGCCATATCACGCGCCCTTACAGATACCTCCACACCGAACACTTCCAGACGTACTGCCTTTGGCGCCACTGCGATCACCCGGGCTTCTGCAATTCTTCCAGGGTACAGAAGCGGCTTCTCCCCTTCTTCTCCAATATAGAAGGTCTGACGCTTTTTTAGCATGGCATCTTTTCGGGAGGCTACCACGCTCCGGCTTTTGGTATCCAGATCCTTAATAATGAAATCAATGTCACAGCCAAGCATGTTGTTGGCAATCCGCACCTGTCGGTTTAAAGTGTCTGCATTCTCCCGCCCGTCACCGCTTAAGTTAATCATCATTTCATTCATTGGAATAATGATACGAAAACCATTATAATATGTGACTGCTACCATCCAGCCGCTCTCCAGCTTCTCAATACCACCAAGCTGACCTGTGAGTACCTTTCTCGTTCTATGCGCATTTAAAAGCTGGTGCCATCTGGTATCTTCCTGCTCCTGTGCGCTCTCCACCTGTGCGTCAACGTCGATTGTTAAGACACCTTCATAGGCTGCGCGTGGAATTTCTTTTTCCGTTACTTCTTCAATTGCTTTTTTTGTGTTCGCCATATATTGCCCTCCTATTATTTATACGACAAGAAGGCACAAAAAAAACAGTCTGCATAAAACAAACTGCTTTTTCGTGCCTTCTTTTTACGACTATCATTCTATTATAAAGAGAATCCGAAGTCAATATTAGAGATGTTGCAATAGTGTCGCATTTTGGTTGCAAATAGATACGCCAGCCAATATCAGATGCAAAATTTCCATAACGAATCTCTTAAACCATTTTTATCTTCTAAATTATATATGATTTAGGATATAACTTCCTATCGCTATCAAAATGCAATCTACAGGCATACTTCATTTCTGCCCCAGCTTTTTATTTTCACTCTGAAATCATCTCGCAATTGTAAAATGAAATACCAGCTGTTCCTGCTCCTCCGCTGAAGTTCTTAAGGATTTTCGAATTCCGGTTGTGTCTGCAAAGATTCCACCATATGCATCAACCTTGATCCACTTTCTGTTTACCTTTACTTCATTCCACTGGTGTGTCCAACTGCCTGCATTTACATGCCGTACTGGAACATTCGCAGCCTCACAAAGCAGCGTGTATGCTTTTGCATATCCAGAACAGGCTGCTTTTTTCATTACCAGAGCGGCGTAGGCTTCATTGCCATAATTTTTCTGGTATGCTTCTGAAGACTGGTTTAACTGCCAGGAGCAGTGTTCTGTTAAATACCGAAACAGAACAAATGCCCGTTCTTTGGTACTTAAATCTGCAGTTACATATTTTTTTACAATTTTCTTTGCTTCTTTTTTTGCCAGATTAATGCGTTTGGATTTATCCGGCTCTTTCACTGTCACCTTACATTTTAAGGTTCGTTTTCCAACTTTGGCATAAATGTATGCCGTTCCGGCTTTTATTCCCTTCACTTTACCAGAAGAAACTGAAACAACTGATTTTTTAGAAGAACTCCATTTTACTTTCTTTTTGCTTCCTGATACCTTCAGCGATGTGGAAACTCCCCGATAGATAGTAACTGTCGATTTGTTCAGTTTCACTTTAGAAGCCTGGACATTCACCGGTCTTATAAAGACTCCAAGAAATAAAACTGCAAATATCATCCAGGCTATTGTTAATTCCTGCATTCCTGTTTTCCGTGTTCTTACCTTTTTCATCGTAAGCCCTCCATTTTCTGAATGATTTCCTGCTACAGTTCTAATATAATAAGTTATTTTTTTCTAAGTCAATAGGATTTTGATTTTAATAAAAAAGTGATTTATCATTATCTGTCTATAGATGTGACAAACTGCTGTACGACAGCTTTTTTTCTTTTGCTGTCGTACAGCAGAATGGTTTAGTTATTATTGCTGAACGGAGTCCGCTTCTTCTTGTGTGAGCTGACCATTCTTAACTGCATCAGAAATGGCTTTGTCTAATTCCTCAACTGTGGAATAATCCCCAATGTGTACTGTTTTTCCGTTATCTTTTGTTACATCAACACTATAAGAGGAAACTACATCTTCAGTAGGCGGAATCATGGAGTAGGTATCGCCGTCACCGTTGTCTTTGGAATACAATACTCCCTTTTTGATACTTTCCAGAGTTTCTTTATAGCTGACCATCATAGCATCTACGCTTTCCTGCGTAAATTCATGGAATGCGCCTTGCCCATCATACCAACCATCTCCGGTTCCAATCAAAGATTCCATTTCTTTTTTCTGTTCGTTCATCCACACTTCGTATTCATCGGCTGTCCACCACTGCACATCCGGTGCCGCATTGTTCTTCTCATAATCTGCCTCGGCAACCCAATTTTTACCGTCAACGCTGATTTGTCCACCGTCTGTATCCTGATAGAGAATATCTGCGCTGGATGTGTTTCCCGTTTCGGATGTTGAAACCTTTGGTGTGTCCGAAGCCAATGCGCTTGCATAAGTAACCCCTGCAATGCTTAAACAGATTGCTCCGCACAAGCCTATTGCCAAAATTTTTTTGTTCTTCATAGATAAGACCTCGCTTTATAAGAATTATAGCTGCCCTCTTGAGGACAGCTATAATATAACAAAGCAGCTTGGATATAGTTTGCATGGATTATGGATTTTAGATGGAGTTGTCTATCGGCTGCCTGCAAGGCAATTCAAACCAAAACCGTACACCATTGCTTGTATTTGAAATGCCGTACTTTGCATGGTGCATTTTCATAATTTTATGAACAATATAAAGTCCTAATCCAGTTCCGCCTGTATTGCGGTTACGAGATATATCTGCCCGATAGAAGGCTTCAAACAAATGTGGAATAGCATCGTCAGGCACACGGACACCTGTGTTTTCAATTTCACCACGAATTGTGCCATGTGTTTCGGACAAAGCTATACGAATCAATTCACCACTTGGAGAATAGCGAATTGCGTTTACTAATATATTTTGAATTGCCCGTTCCATCTGTGATTGTTCCACTACACAATAAAGGTGGGTAGGAATATTTGCTTCAAGGTACTGTTTCTTTTCTTCCAATAAATCTGCTACTGCGGCAACCTGTACCCGAAGTATTTCCGCAAAATCAACGGTTTTATATTCCGTTTTTTGAGTTTCTTCCGTTTTGGAAACAAACAGCAACTCTTTTACCAACTTCTCCATCCTATCAACAACGGCAAGCGAACGCTCCATGTACTCTATGTGATTTTCGTAGCCGCTGACTCCGTTCAGCATCCCCGCCAAATGTCCTTTCAAAATGGTTAGTGGTGTTTTCAGTTCATGGGATGCTGCCGAGAAAAAGTCTACCCGCTGTCTTTCTAACTCCTGTTCCTTTTCAATATCTGTTTTGAGCTGTTGGTTGGCAGTTTGAAGGTCGTTCAATGCAGTGGATAGCGAAGCAGATAATGAATTTAGATTTTGCGCCAAGCAACCTAATTCATCTTCTCGTCCTGTACTACATTGACCGGAAAAATCCAGTTCCGCCATTTGCTTTGAAATCTTGCTCAGCCGCACAATAGGCCGAGTGATATACCGTGCGTAGAGCCATGCACAAAGGAGCGAAAGCAGAAAGACCATTAGGATGACATACGGAAGATTCTAAATATTGCTCCACTCTATTCTGTAAATTCATTTTTAATACCCCTTTTCCTATTTCATACCACAGTATTGTAAAATATTTTTTTTGTCAAAAAAGGGTATTTTTCACCACTGCTATTTCTCCCGTCTGCGTGAAATTGACAAATTATCCTGGTAACAGCTTAGGTGCTTATCCTTACTCCAGATCATAATCCGACCAACCGCAGGCACTTCATTCTTGTATTTTTCATAAAAGCGAATAATACTCATATCACCGATTCCCATCTCCATTTTTTGCGCACAATCGGGAAATTGATCCGCTATTATAAGTAAGTCTTCTTTTGTAAAACCTACTCCATACAATTCCCATGGAGCTTCCTCCTTTGCTGTTTTACGCAAAAATTCCTGAAATTTTACCGCTTTTTCTCTTCTTATATTCCCATCTGCAATATGCGAAATATGATTTCCGCTTTCAATGATTGTTGCCAGCGGTAAAATTAATGTTTCGTTTTGTTCTATAGCCTCATTAAATTCCTTTTTTACACTTTCATATTCCTGGCACATATGTGGAATTCTCAAAAGATTCATTACTATGGATGTGTCAATAAAACGAATATTCATTTAAAAATCCTCCATCCAGGAATAATCCTTTTTCTCACTGGGACATTTAATTAAATTCAATAAGGACTCGTCAAGCATAGCTTCCCCAAGGCCACCGCGTACAAATACTTGCGGATAATTTCTAATGTCTACAAATGGAATAAATTTGCTGGTTCCCTTCTCATTTTCACGATAGACAACAGAGACACCTAATAACTGTTGTTTTTTATATCCATTTAATAGTACTGGATTATGCGTTGTCAATATAATGTCTATCTTTCTTTTCTCCCCAAGCAGACTCAGATTTTTGATTAATGCCTGCACTCTGCTTGCATGTATTCCATTATCAATTTCTTCAATTACAAGAGTGCTGCCCTCAGGAATTGTTAAAATGGCTGCCACAATAGCTATGCATCTCAAAGTTCCATCTGACAATTTTTTTGCATCAAATAATTCTGACGAATTAATATATTTTTCTCTGAGTGCAAAAATAACATCATCAAGCTGTGTGGTGATGAATCCAATGTCCTTGATTTCATTTTCTGGTAAATCACTTACTATCTTTAAAAGTTCTTTCTTTTTCTCACTGTCTTCACACAAATGGCGTAATACTGCAGAAATATTTTCACAATTTTCTTTTAAATCAGTGTCTGTTATCCGCACATAATCTCTCATATCAGAAGGGACTGGATTTAATATAAATATTTTCTTTAAATTTTCCAGGACCAGTTCAATATAGCCAAGGCACTCTCTATCTCGATCCGTGTTCTGCGGAAGCTTTGTCCTAAGCTGTGCCAAAACAGAAGAAACTCGCATACAAAGAATATCTGGATTTCTGCCAGCCTTTTTATCATTATATTCCGCCTGGATATCACCACTTTCCTTGGTCCGAAGTTTTGTCTTAAATATTTTTTCCCCACCAGCAAGTTCTGTTTTTCCATTCACAACTTTATATAAAGCTTCTTCCTCAACCCAGACTTTTTTATTGGTGCTGATCTTGATATAATAATATAAATCATATTTTTCATCCAAATCAATCAAACAGCCCAGTTTAAAAGCCGAAGTTTTAAACCGACAACAGGATTTACTTCCTCCACGAATGTGACTGTCCATATTGCGGGTGCCATCAAGAATTGTACTTAACTCCAGCCCCGTCGCAGTATCAGCTAAAATATGGATTCCCTCAATGGCATTGCTTTTCCCGGAAGAATTTGTTCCGATCAAACTTGTTAATGCCTCCAGGTTTAATTCTGCCTTTTCAAAGCTTTTAAAATTTTCAAAAATAAAGCTCTTAATCATAATCTACTACCTTTCTGCTGCTTCTTTACTAGCAAAAATAGTCTTCATTCTGTGGCAAAAGTTTTTGCTTTTCAATGATAGCCCTTGCGTCATCTAGATCTTTTTGTAAATTCCTAATTTCTCTTTGGTACTCAAATTCCTTAATCATATTTGAAACTGTCCCCTGAGATACTCCCATAAGCTTTGCAATTGCACTTTGTGTGTATCCCATTTCACGGTTCAGAATATATGCGATTGCGCTGTGTTTTATAGTTAATCTTCTCATAGTTATCCTCCACGTCTTAATATTTTTTAATATAATCTAATATTATTAAATATCTTTTTTTCTAAACTGTCAATACTTAAATTCAATATTTTGAAGCATTATTTACTATAAACATACGTAGCAAAATATATACTTTCCTTATAATGATCCCAATTTTCGCCCCAAAAAGAGGGCGCATTCTTTTGCTCCCTCTCTTTAGTCTGCTTAACAATTATCAGCCAAATTTTCTCCCTATTGCCAGGATACGCCTTTTAATAGTCCTATTGCTGTTTTTATTCCGACAAACTTCCCTGTACTTTTCCATAGTTTCTTTTAAATGACTCAATGCAAATTCATCTGCCTCTTTTTCTTTAGGAATATTTCTATATTCCTCTGTATATTGACGAAATAGCATCCGTTCTTCTGTGCTTAAATGCTTGTCCTTTTCCCTTGCCTGACGTTGTAAAACAGAGTCTTTTAAAGCTCGCATTTTTTCATAGTTGTTTTTTTCTTGTTCGTAATTCCAAGCTGTATAAGCAGCTACATTTTTATTCAATGACATAAATTGATTCCAATGTCCAATTTCATGTAAAAATTGGAATAAAACAAGACCAATTTTTATATCAACTACGCCCTTGCAATAAGGTCGGATTATTTTACATGTATACTCATAAATACCAGAATCATCCAGTTTAAACAATTCCTCAAGTTCTTCAACAGAAGAATCCATGATATGTATTGCCGCTGTTGTACTTGTAAATTCATTTTTGTTTTCTGATTTTTCATATCTTTTTCGTTCGCCTTTTTCTACTGGCGTAAAAAAGAAAGGTGATTGTCCATTTGCAAACTCTCTATTGCTTCTATTTTTATCGAAAACAATATTTGCTTCAAAATTGTTAATGGATCTAATCAAATCTTTAGTTTCCATATCTATGCCCTCCTTCTTAATATTTTATAATATTCTTTAATATTATGTGATTTTATTTTATAATATTTGTTTTGAATTGTCAATATCTGTATCTAAATTACTTTGGTTATTTTATATTGATGTTCTGATATATATCTTCTCAATACAAATAGGCCAGCTCGTACACATTAATTAATAGTTCCATATGGTATCCACCTGCCCTTCCTTGCTGTCCAGCTCCGTGCTACTTGATATTCGTTCCTTATATGTATTACAAATCATAATTTTCCATACTTAGTTTAATAATGGATAATTAGCAATTATCCATTATTAAAAGATCTCGTACATTAAAAGGATGAAAGATAACATGAGTTTTGCAAAAGACAATTGGGAAGAGTTTGAAAAGCTTTCAATCAGCATATTAGAGACATATTTACCTGTAAATTCTGAAATCAGTTATTCTATCACACATACTCCCAATCGTAAGGATGGCGGTTATGATGGGCTTATTATAATTTCTTCAGATAATGAAAACATAGATCAATACAAAATTTTATCCGAATCCAAACTCCGCGAACTGTCAAATAAAGATCTGCCTATGTCTGACTTTTCCAAAACACTGATTATTGCAATCAATTTAATGGCGCAGAAAATATACATCTTTACAAACCTGCATTATTCCACTGAAACCCAGAAACGAATACATAAATTTTCCAGTTTTTCAAATATACAAGTAGAGCTTGTTGATATCTTTGAGGTATCCGACAGAGTAAAAGAATTGTATAAAACTTTGAAGGATACATATTCACCCACTTTTTTGAAAAAAATAATAGATTCTGTAAGTAGTCATCCGGCCTCCAAACGAGTATCATTTGAGAAAAAAGTACACATTACTTCATTAAGCAAACTTATTGGATCAGATAGAAACAATCAGCTGGATCAGTGCTATAAGGCTATTTCCGGGGAAAAGGGTATTGTCATTATAAAAGGTTGCTCAGGCTGTGGAAAGTCCTTTTTTATTGAGCATTTGCTAAATAAAATGTATAGAGAAGGTTCAATTCCTTATCATAAAATTAATATGGAAGAATTTTCTACCGTGCAGGCATTTCTGCTAAAAATTCTTTCAGCTATCTGGAATATTGATACTTTGGATATTACGAATTTTTCTGAGCAGGATATAAATGAAATAACGGATTATTTATCTGAAGAAGAATTAAGCATCCGTTCAAGAACTTCCTTGTTAAATATTCTGAAACCGGAATCTGTGTCAAATGAAACGCAGCAGGATATCTTACAATTTTACTTTTTTGAATATTTATACCGCATATATGTGCCTATATTAAGGAGAAAAAAACAGGTTATATATTTTGATAATCTGGATTACGCTTCTGGTTCAGCTTTTCAAATTTTAAATAAATTCATAAAAAAATTTGAAAAAGAAAATATTTTACTTTTACTTGAAATTAGAACGGATATTAAGAAATGTGAAGATTTTCTAGCACATCTTATGAGAGACGTTCCTGTTATATATATAACAGAAATCAAGGAATTCGATTCCGTGGAATTAAGCCAGTATTTTGAATATAAGTATAAAAATGAATTTTCCTATGAGGAAGAAAAGGCTTTGAAGAAAATTCTACCGAGAACTCCTTTGCTCATTGATACTGTTACAGAACTATTCAGACATGATTTGGGAATGAGAGGCTCTTTATACACTCTGGATATGCCAAGATTATATAAAAATCAGAAATATCTTCAAAGTATTTCCCTCGAATATGTCAAAAAAATAATAGTAGAATCCGAAATAGAGATTCAGAATCTGGCTTGCATAATTGGCTTGATGGAGGGAAAGCTTCCCGAATCCGATTTAAAGATTATATGTAATAATTATTCTGTAAAGGAAGGTCTGATCCGTACGAAGTTATTTCAATTTCAAAATGGTAACATCCAGATCAGACATATGTTCTATTTAGGTCCTTTACAGCAAATGGCTTTTCTTTCCTCGTACAGGCAGCATGAAATTTATACAATGCTTTTTGATAAAATTGAATTATTATCTGTTGACAAATTTTGTAAAACTATAAAAAAAATCCAATTGGCAATTTTCCTGGAAAATAGGCAATACCTGGGAGAAAAATGGAAAGAAGTTATCTCGAATCTATTGTTTCAGGAAGATTATGTACTTGCTCAATCTTTATTAAAAGATGTATATAATTTAATGGAAAATGATTTTTCCGTTTCAGAATTATTTGACATTTTTCTAATGTCATCTTACTGTTGCCTAAAATTATGTGATTTCCATAGTGATTTGCTGCAAACTTGGTTTCGTGAATTACATAACCTTTCTTTAATTGCTGAAATTTCTCCTGAACAAATGAAATGGTATTATTTGCTACAGGCAAAATATTACCTGGCTGTGGGGCAGTATCAGGCACTTATAAGGCAGACGGACGAACTGAGAACAATAGAACCCCAATTACGCCACATCCGCGCCATTGGCATAAAACATCAATATGGAATGAGCTGCTGTATTCTTAGTCTTAAACGGGGAATAAAAAGGTTCCCGGAAAATATGCTTCTGAAATACAGCTATTACGATCACCTATTAGCAATCAGTATCAATAGGGGAAACTTCAAAAAAGCTAAAGCAAACATAGATATTTTAAAAACATATAAAGAAGCTTTATCCTTGGAAGATCAAATTCACCTGGAATTTAATGAATTAACGGTTCTATTTTATTCCAAAGAAATGACAGATATCAGGCAATTATTAGATCTGTGCGGAAAGGCTTATCAGAATAACCTATATGTTGAATTAAGCCGGTCTTATAATTTACTAGGGCAATTTTTCTGGGCAAAAAAAGAATGGGAAAAAGCTATCGAGGCATTTAATGAAGCTGCCGGTTTACAGGATCGTACAGAGCATCAAACCTACCGCTGGATAGCAAAAACAAATCTGGCACTGATCAATCTGGAATTAAAAAATAAATCTGAAGCCATTATGCATGCCAGAGAAATCATCCTGGGATATTATAGCTCCAAACAAGATAAGTTTAAATATATTTTTGCAGCTGATAATAAAACAGCATATACGGACTTCTTTACTGATAAAGAAATGGTCTCCATTTTGCTTATGCTGAGAATCTTATATAAAAATGATCAAACTGAATATACCAAGATAATCGAAAAGGTAACGCAGACAGATATTGGAGTTTTGCCAAAAGAATTCGAATACTTTATCTCTCATTCTTTAGTTTCAGAATTAAAAAAGACTTATTACTATGTGGATGGAAATTTTATGATCAAATGTTAAGGGACTGTCCTGTTATTTCATATTTATAACAGGACAGTTTCAAAAAAACCATCATAAAAATTCGAAATAGAGGATAATTCTATCTTGCACTTTTTATGTAATATCTTATTCTCAATATATTGCTCTGTCAATAAAACGCCAATCCATAACAGAACAGTATTATCTATTAATTGAAGTTTCTGCGAATTCAGAGGTTCTAATATGCTATCCCCATAATACTCCATATAGGTATAAGCCTCATCAATACCTGTTTCTCCAAAATAAATGTCACAACTTGGAAGAAGGAAAGTCTGCACATTGGACTGTACAATATGGTTCAATATGCTTTTTCCATAATTCATCCCATATTTGGACGGGATCTGGGTGCGAATATGTGTAATTTTGTTAAATATGCTCTTTGTGCAGTTAACCTCAGAAGCATTAAATATGGGGTGATTTTCCATCGCAGTATTTAATTCTTTTACAAGAGCCTGTATTGTATAATATTTATGCTGAAATTGAAATTTACTGTTTATTTCTGATAAATCAATCTCATCGTATGATGTCTCCGTATACGGTTCCCTAAGCTTTTTCAGCAATAAGGGCATCTCTTTTAGACATTCGTCATTGGCTAATACTCTTCCAGCAGGCATAGTATAAGAAAACAGCACATCAGAACGTTCGGTAATTGGTAAAAATCCTGTAAGGGAGGAAGAAAAAACCGCAGCGTCATAAAGAGACATAAGCGGAATAACCTGCTTAGGATCATATGTATTCCATTCCTGTTTATAGTTAAAACGATTATAATACTGTTTGATTACTTTACAAGGTGTTTTCCATAAATAGCTTTGGTTATTTTCCATAGGAATAATAGAAGCTTCTTCTATATAAAATTCAGTACTAATATCTGAAATATCATTTTTTATATCGTTGTAAGGAAATGCATCTATCAGATTAGGATACTGTGGCTGCATTTTTTTATAAAATAAATTACCTTTATAGGTGTATTCGCTTGTTCCAAAACCAAAATATAAATCAGATATTCTTCGGAAATAATCCCAATTCCGGTTTATTTCTCTGAAAAGACTTTTGGAATTGATCCCAAGCATATTTGCCAAATACGGATTGGTTATAAACAATTCCAAATATCGGGATAGTTTCTGGAAATCTCCATACTCCACATGAAAACCATTATACCAATCCTGTACATAATTGTTTCCAAAGCCAGAATAAGTCGCTATAACTGGCTTTCCTGAAGACATTGCTTCCAGAATCACTCTTCCTCCAGGCTCAAAAGCAGAGTGCATAATCAATACACTGCATTTGAGTAACACGTTAGAAATTCCTGCATCAGATAAGAATCCCCACCAATATATTTTGTGCTGCTGTTCATATGTTTCAAGATCTGGTACATATTCTTTTATTATTCTGCGATACTTACTGATATCTTCAGCAGTACCGCCAATAAACCACATGGGAGGTGTCAGATTCAGGTATTTCTTATACAGAATTTCCCAGGCGAGAATTATTTCTTTAACCCCCTTCTGATCGACGATTCTTCCTATATAGCAGAACGCTCCATTTATCCACCACTCAGTGCCCTGTAAATCCATTGCATTGTAATTAACAGAGCGCGTTTGTCCCAGATTTCCTGAGGGAAGGTGTGACGGATGCAAAAAACAGTCTGCAACAGTTCTGCCTACAACAATAATTTTATGTGGTTCAATATGATATTCTTTTACCAACAACTCATATTCCGACTCTGCAATTGAAAGAATACAATCTACTTTTGGCAAAAAAAACTGTTCGATTTCATATTGATGGGAAGAAACAGGGGGAAACCCATTTCTTTTTCGTTCACAGGAAGTGCTGATTACAGAATGAATCTGTATTAAATGATGGTCACTGCATAATTGACTGGCCAACAAGCCGGATATCCAATAGGTAGAATGCACCAGTGCTATGGGATGTTCTATATTTTCATAAATATTTTTTATAGTTTTATATAGAAAATCCTTGTTATCGTACAGCAAGTCCTGATTTTCCAACCATTCTTTCGCTATGGGAATTTCATATATGGTAATGTTTGAATATAAATGGTTTGCGGTTAGTTCTACTACTGAACAGTTGGTTGTAATCACGGTTAATTCCAACTGTGGAGTATCCTTAAAATAATTTATTAATTCCGCTACTGTCCTTTGATGACCGCCAAGATTTAATTCAAATGGATTTCCAAGTAAACATAACAATAAAATATGTTTTATCATAGCTTTGCCTCAAACAAGAAAAACGCAGTTGGTTACGGGGAATAATGGATAATTGCTAATTATCTTATTTTCGATTATAACAAATATTGATTCATTTTTCTACTAATATAAACTTCGTTCTATATAAACCTATAGGGAAATTTTAAGGTCTACTACTCTCGTATGACAAAGAAATCCCATGATTTAGACTTTTAGCAATCTGCACTATCAGATTCTTTATTCTGCCCTCGGCTAAGTCATATCGAATATTAACATACGACAACAAGACCACCTTTTCAGCTGGTCAGAGAATTTTTATATTTTCGATGTATTTCTCACGCAACATTCACAATTTTCATATTATTCCTTGGATGCAGTTCTCGTAAAATATCCGCTTGTTTTTTGGCGGCTATATGAATATATATCTGGGTCGTTTTTATTGATGAGTGTCCCAAAATCTGCTGTACACAACTTACATCAACACCTTCTTCAATCAAATATGTAGCGAATGAATGCCGGAACATATGGGGTGTAATCTTTGTTTCAATTCCGGCCTTTTTCGTGTATTTTCTCAGCATAAGGCGAATAGATTGTTCTGTGTATCTGTTGCCTCTTTTATTCACAAAAAAATACCCACTCTTTTTTATTTCCTTTTCATTTTCTACATAATATTTCCGCAGAATTTCCAAAACTGCATCATTACTGATTTGAATATATCTCTCTTTTCCTCCTTTCCCCATAATTCTTATCAGTCCAGAATTCAAATTTATGCTCTCATTTCGGATATTTGAAATCTCGTATACTCTCGCGCCGGTGGCAAAAAACAGCTCTACAACCGCCGCATCGCGCAAACCGTATTTATACCCAGAGCCAGAAAGGTCTATCAAGTAAGTATACATATAATTGAGAAGCTGCTCGATCTCTTCTCTGGGGATAATTCGAGGAAGAACTATTGTCTCTTTAAATTTAACTTTTATTTTTCGAAAAGGATTCTGGTCTAACATTTCCTCTTCTTCCAGGTAACTATAAAAGGCTTTTACCGAGGCAATTTTTCTTTTCACTGTTTTCTGCTTGTATTTTTTATGCAGATTCGTAATATATCTCTCAATTGTTTCTTTTTCAGGCTCATCACAGCACACAAACGAAAAATATTGCTTCAGATCAATACGGTACGCTTTTACTGTTTTGGCGTCCAGTTCTTTTCTGTAGGTACAATATTCTAAATACTCTTTTGCTCTATCCTGTAAATTCATTGTTAATACTCCTTTTTTTCCTATCACAGTACTGTAAAATGAATTTTTTGTCAAAAAAGCCAAACATAAAACACCTGATTTAGCTGCCGTGTATCCGATAATTTGTAGTTATCCAATATTTGTATATCCAGAAATATATTAATGTTGTTTTACTATACTTACACCAATCGAGGATTAAAATAATGCAAACACTTCAAAAGAAAAATTCACAAATACAAAACAAGTTTGAAACAGCAGTTCAGCACTTGCAAAAATACCATCAGGGAAACAGTCTCTTTGACATAAGATTCCCTAAATATGCTGTTGGTCAGAAATTTATCACTCCTTTTCAGCAATTACGAATTCAAAACAGTTCTTTTTGTGACTGTACTTTCCTGTCTTCGCTTATTAGAACTAATATGTCTGGTTCTAAATATGAAAAATGTGTATTCGATACAATTGATTTTGAAAATTCCAATCTGCAATTTAGTAATCTTAATGAATGTACAATTCGTTCTTGCAATATTAGCGGATCAAATTTTAGCAACTGTTTTATGGATCATATAACTTTTAATCAAAATACTTTTATAGGATCTAATTTTTTGAAAACTCAACTTAATAATTGCAAAATACAAGGCGGTGAAATGATTTCGTCTACTTTAGAATTTGCAGAATTTCGAAATACATATTTCGAAAATTTAAGATTGGCAAATTTGTCCATGGAATATTCTGAATTCAATAATGTTCAAATGGAAAATGTTGTTCTCCCATTTGCCCAGCTTCCATTTATTTTTGGTGGCTTGGATTATATTTTATTGACCAATGATAACATTTCTATTTCGGCAAATATGAAGGATATCAAAAGTATTTCTGTAGATGAATATATTCAGACTTTTGAGGACTGGAAGATATTTTTTTATAATAGAGAATTATATTTTCCGCTGGCTAATATTCTATTAGCACAAAACAAGAAAGAAGAAGCATTGGAGGCACTTTTAAGTGGCATATTGACAATGATCAACCACTCTGACTATAGAATGTTAAAATATTTATGCAAACTTGCCGCATCTCATAACAGTGTTTCAAAAGCGGAATGCAGAATGCTTTATACGCGGATAGAGGAATTAATTTCAAGCATGCCACAAACTCCTGTCCAGCAATATAATTATGCGATTCATATGAATGATATAAGAAATATTCTGGTAGAAAATCCAAAATCAGAATCACGTCTTTATCTATCATTGAAAACAAATATTTTAACAGATGAGCAACCCTGCTTATATCATATTGTAAGTTTTCTGGAAATGTTTTTAGATATTCCCTCTTTTGCTCTTACAACAAAAACTATCAGTATAAGGCATAATTCTCCGTATGAAATTATTGCTGTTGTAGTGGGCGCTACTTATGTATTAAGTAAAATTGTGGAAAGTATAACAAATATTTTCCATAATGTTCGAGTTACAGGTGACGATATTATAGGAATACGAAATGCACAAAAGAATGGTGCGCAAAATGACGATTTAGACAATCAATTGAAAGCCGCGGCTTTACGGAAAGAAAATATGGAAATAAAAAAGCTGGAACTTGAAATCGAACAATTGCAGGCCGACATTGCGAAAAACAATGTTCACACAAACATTACTCATAATATCAAAGAAAATGAAAAAATATATCTGGCATAAAAACAATGCCAGATATATTTTTTCTAATCCAAGAAAAGTTACCAAGGTAAACTTAACGTATTATTTTGGCAGGCAGTGCAATTCGGTCCAAGGTGTTGATTATAAATATTGCAAATTTTATCCAAACGTTTATATAAATTATACAAAAATTCATTTGTCGGAGGTAAGAACTCACTCATCTGTGAATTAGGCAGTGGACGAAAAACAGATAAAATTGGCATAATCCCTTCCTGGCAAAGCATATGAACTGCTTCTTCAGTATTGATAGCTGGTTCAAGACCGACAATTAACAGTGAGCGTACCGAATAAGGTTTTTTCCATATTTTTCTTGCATTTTTTAATGCATTCATGTATGTTTCCCTGGAAATACGTCCCTTTCCAGGCATTAACTTTTTCGCAATTTTATCATCCCATATTTCAATGTTAAATCCAATTTCTGTTATTCCTGCATGATAAAGACTTTCTAATTCAGCGTCATTCTGAATTGGCAGACACATTAGATAAATGGGGCTATTATTCTTTTCACGGATGTAATGTACAATCTTTAAAACCGTGTCACTTTCATGTGAAATTGATTCTGAACCCCCGCCTATGAGAATATGACGAAATCCCCCTTTAGTTAAATAAAAATCAATTACTTCCTGAATATCTTCAAACGTATAGTCAAATCCATTTACAGGCAGATTGCAAAATTGACAGCAATTATTTCCGCGCTTAAATACACAAATATCAGTATGATGTATTCGCAATCTGTCTCCACCGGAATAGGAAAGCCTACGATATGGCACATTGCTGTTACGTGTTATTCGGTCTTTATCTGGATTATTAGGTTCTAATGAGACTGGACCCAGACATTTATCATAATAATGTAATTCAAGCTGACCACTAAAATATTCCAGGAAAAAAGGAGAAAAATCAGCATAATTAATTTTATATGGGCAATTAATTATGATACCATTGTTTAAAATCAAATCAATGGAATCAAATACAGAATCTTTAATACCTCCATAGTTTTGGATGAAATTTAATGCTGCTTTTGAAATAAATATTCCCTGATTCAACAAACCTATTTTTAACGCCAAAAGATCACCGGATATTATTTTTTTGTACCAGTCTTCAGAGGCTGTCTGCAAATTATCATATGAAATCAAATCGAATTCGGGCGTTATATCTGTGATTGATTTTGAAAAGATAACTCGATATAAGTAAGCGTCTTCAACAAAATGCATGTCAGCCTTCAGACCATCAGTCAATATTTCAAATACACTTGGATGTTGAAACCATTCTTCACGAATTGATGAATTTTTTAAATATGTTTGATATGAGGGCGCTATACAGCTGTATGTTACGTTTAAAGTATATGCATCAAATTTAACTGCCTTCCTGTGATTAAAAGCCATATAATTTAGTTCTTGTATGGATGGAAGTCCTTCTTTTTCCAAAGTCAAATTCAGCAAGTATGTTGATGCCTGAAAGCGCGGATTACATTCCAAAAACAAAAGCTGACTTTTTGTCTGTATATAATCAAAACCGCAGATTCCACGATATCCCATTGCTTTTAATGCAGAAGCTAAACGAAATGTGTTTTGCCAAATTACTTCTTTATCTAAATAATTTGCATACTTTTCTGCGTTAAAATCTGTGCCTTTAAATAGAAGCTTTCCATTTATTTGCTGAATGATCTGGATAGATGGTGGAAAAATAAAGATTTCCTCGTCAAAAATTATGAAGTTTACATTAATCGGAATGTTTTTTTCATAATAAGGCGAAAGCAAATAAACTTCATTTTCTGAACAGGTGAGCGTTTCTTTGGCATCAGAAATTACAAAAGTCCCCTCACCGCCAGAAGAAATATTTTGTTGTATAATGTATTTTTTACCATTATTTGGGAAGCATAAATTAAGCTTGTTGTACAATTCCTTTCCTAATACACGTTCATACGGAACAATAGGTATATATTTAGCTGCCAAAGTTCGCATTTCACATTTTGAGCGCAGCATATCCATAATCGATTTAGAATTTAAGCAGCATACATGTTGTAAAAGGACGGGATTTAATAGATGAGCATAATAGGGATTGTAATACATAAACTCCACTTCAGAATCTTTTTCTACAACCATTTCCATTTGCTTTAACAAGAACTGGGTATACTCAGGATTATTTACATTATAATTTATGCGTCTATTCTGAGAAACAGAAAAAGAAATATTATGACTTTTACCACTTCCACAAGCTGTAATAGAATTGCTGAAAAAATGGTTTGTATGAAGAATATCAGATTCCTTTGTTCCAATCCAAACAACTTTATTTTTCATTAGAAAGCCCTCCCAGAAGTATATATTTGTTATCAAGATGTATTATTCTTATATTGGATAACTACAAATTATCTGTCCATTATTATATCAAAAACCAATCGCAATTTCTACTCATTTACTATAAATTACATTCTTTCCTAAAACGGAAACGAGAGTGGGTATTGTTTTTGAATAAAAAAATCGCATTACCTACAACGAACTTTGCAGAAAATACAGCAAGGCGAATTGTTTAATTATATGACGGAGCGAAGGCTCAAAAGTTTTCAGCGTGGCAAATACGGAAGTACCGCATTGCATTTGACTTCCCTGCAATATCAAATTAAGCAAGACAGCCCAGACCTTTTTATTGGTGTTGATCTTGCTATAATTCATAAATGAAGTATAGCATGAAAAAGTGGTTTTTTGTATTGGATTTCCATCATATAAAAAACTGCTAAATTGTATCTAAAAGATCACAATTTAACAGTTTTCCATTATATGGTACAATTTACAAAAATACCAATTTATTATGATTAATACGTTGGAAGAAGGCCTCCATTGCCTGTCATGCAGACAATGGAGCAAGCCTTAGGGGAATAAAATACTTTTATTTACAAGAATAAAGTATATACTTTTCTTTTAAATAAGTACATGGATAAAATTACATAAAACATGCACAAAATACAATAGTTAGTCAAATGAATACCATAGATTGATACAATTAATTTTCCAAAAATACCTTATTCAAATATTTTTTTTGCCTTCTCCAGATTCATTTTTCCATTCACTTTCAAATAAATTTTTGTAATTTTAAGCGGCTCACCTATCTCACTGCAAAGCTCCTGCGCCTGTGATAAAGGAATATAGATATCTTCATTTTCCGTTACGGCAGTTACTTTACATGGAAGATAAACAGTTTGCTGTTCATTTTCTTCGTGTCCAGTTAAGGATACCGGATAATCTGCCGCGCCAGAAAGCTCTTTTGTATTTCCAGCAAGTGCATAAGAAATGGTTAGATTTTCTCCCATTTGCAGGAATTTTTCCTGTTGTTTTTTTGAAATGGAATGATTATTTGAGTCTTTCATGTTTTGCAATGCTTTACTTCCAAGCAACAACACCGGTGTATTTCCTAAATCATTCTGCTCTGGATTTTCTCCAAACGCATTCAGATCTATTCCTAAAAAGGTGGCTGTTTCCGTATAATCTTCAATCTTGATGGTTACTGGAATTTCCACAACGGGCCATATCTCTTTTATCCCTTCTATTTTTTTTGCCTTTTTCAAAAAATCATCATCATAAGTAAGGTCTCCAAGGGAAACCAGTGCCAAGTATTGTTTTTTCCCATCCTGTATTCCTGCAAAAAGCTTTATAGAGAAAAATAATGCCAATATCAGAAGAAAACCTACAAAACAGGTAAAACTATCTATTCTATTCTTTTTCAATGGGCATCCACCTTTCTGGTTTCTTCCAGAAGTATGTTTTTCTTATGAAGCTTACCCAAAAGAAGTAGAATCACAGAAACAAGCAGTACTGCAATAACTGCAATAACGGAATACCACCAGCTGTTTGTTTCTTCCTGGTCATCCTCTATTTTTAAAGACTGGATTTTAGCTTCTTTAATCTCAGACTCAAACTCTGTACTTTCCTCATAGGAATTGCCGGCTGCATCCTCATAAGTAAGAATCAGTTTTCCGGTAATCCTGCCAGGAAAAGAACCGTCATCTTCTTCTGATTTTCCTTTTACATACACACGGAGACTTCCCTGTACTGCGGTTCCAGCTTCTAATGTTCCTAAAAAAGCGGACTCTTTTGGATTCAATCCGTCTGCTTCCAGCCGGACACTTGCATTATATATCTTATCCCTTCCAAGATTCATTGCTTTCACCGGAATTTCTACCGTATCCATGGTATATAAAACGGAAGGAATATCAGAAGCTTCCAGTTTTGCACGCGCCGGCTGAGTGATCTGAAAGGACAGCGTTTCTGTACCTGTCGCTCCCGTCGCTTTTGAATCTTCGTAATCCAGAGAAAAAGAAACTGTTGCCTGACCTGGAGTACAGTCCTCTGCTATAGTGACCTTTTGTTTCAGGGTAATTGCTTCTCCTGGAGTCAGTCTCTGAACATAAAAAGAGTTTCTCTCAAATTCAATTCCCTTTGTATCCGCAGAAATAGAAATCTTTAGACCAAATACATTCTGGCTACGGCTTTTATTCCGGAATGTCAGTGACATTTCTGTGACAGAGCCTGCTTTTAGATTTTGTCCGGAAAGATTGTTATCCTCTAAAAGAACCTGCGGTTTATGTAGTATTTTCTCACCAGACGAGCTGGCAGAAGAACCGCCTCCACTATACTCTCCAGCAGAATAATCCCCACTATCTATAACAGGATCTGTAATCTGTGTTCCATTATCTGTATCAGTATTTCCATTTTCTATTATGACATGGATTGTCTTCTTTTCGTCCTCAGCAGAAGCGTCTCCTGATATAAATCCATCCAGGTCAGAATTTTGATTTTCCGAATCCGTTTTTTCAGGAGTCTGTTCCTCAGTTTCCGGAATCTTCTCATCTGTAGGATTGTTTTTTTCCTCTTCAAAAGGCAATGTACTGTCTGCATCACTATAAGAAGCTGACTGATCTGCTTCCAGAACAGACTCTCCCACAAAAGCAGCTTCCATATTCCCTGTATCTTCTGCAAAAACAGATGTCGGCAGAAGCATCATGAAACTTAATATTGCGAATGTGGTTTTCACAAATTTTTTTCCCATTTTCAGGCTGTCCTTTCTCTTAAAACTCCGCCATCCATCTCATATACGTGATCACATAAAATCCGGATATCCTCATCATTATGGCTTGCCAATAAAATGGTTTTTCCAGCTGCCTTTAAATCAAGCAAAAGTTCCCTGATCTCTGCCACGCCGTGTTTATCCAGACCGTTAAATGGTTCATCCAGAATCAGGAAGCGAGGATCTTCCATAATGGCCTGTGCAATCCCAAGGCGTTGCCGCATTCCAAGAGAGTACTTTCCAACCGGCTTTTTCATATCCGGATCCAGTCCTACTTTTTTTAGGATCAGGCGGATATCTGCCTTTGAAATCATTCTTTTCATATCTGCCAGTATTTCCAGGTTCTTTACACCGGTATACTGGGTAAGAAATCCAGGCGTCTCAATGATGACACCAAGGCTTTCTGGAAAATCTACATCACGACCAATTTCTTTTCCGAAAACACGGATGGTGCCTGTGGTAACAGGAAGGAATCCGCAGATACATTTCATAAGTACTGTTTTGCCAGAGCCATTATTTCCTACAACGCCGTAAACCTGTCCCACCTTTAAGGTAAGATTTACTTCTTTTAATACCAGATCTTCCCCGAACCTTTTGGTTACGTGTTCTATTTTCACACAGGTATTTTGAAATTCAGATTTCTTCCACTTTTCCATTTAAAACACCTCCAAAAATTCCCATTAACACCAATAAAAATAATAGCAGAAATAACCACAATCCCGCTTTATCCGTTCCCCAGTTTCCATCTGCCAGAATCCATTCCACTGGGTAAAACCAGATCTGGTCTTTGAAATAGCGGTCATGAAGTATAATTCCAAAATAATAGCTGACAAAAGGAATCCCATATGCCATATAAGCTGAATTCCATAAGGTACCACAGATTCCACCAAAAGTGCTTAGAATACTTCCGATCAGTCCCATCCTAAGAGCTTTCATAAGCAGCTCCAGAAACTGTTCCTTTGGAAAGCTGCCTTTTATTTCCATAGGATAAAATATAACAAAATTAACAAGAAGTATGGTGCTTATAGCAAATATCCAGACTAAAAATCCAGATGTCATAACAGAAAAGACTTTTCCTTCCACATATAGCCTGCGGTTTGTCCTGGGAAATGCAGCTTTTAAAAATCCACTTTTATACTCCTGTAAAAAAGAATCACTCCACGGCAGTACTGCAGCTACAGGGATGGCAAAAGATACCATCTGACTTTTCAATGAACCATCCAGCAGGCTGATAAAAGTTCCACATGTTAATGCTTTTTTCAAACTTGGATAAGTCTGACCTGCTGCGATAGAAAAGCAGGCAATCAGCCATGCCGCCAGGAAACTCCTGCCAAGAAGCATACGTTTTGTTTCTACCCGCATAGATATTTCCCCTTCTGATTATGTTTTTTCTCCCAGAAATTCAAAGGGATATTTTTTCATCCTGCGAAGTGCCAGAACCATAAGAACAAATAAAATACCTGCGAAGAACATACAGGACTGCCAGATGGTCGGAAGTAATAGATCATAGCCAAAGTTATGTTTTCCATATACAGCCTGGTTCAAAGGACTGATCCAGCAGATCAGTACATTCACCTGATACATTTCATATTTTTCCTTATGCAAAATTGCGGCTACCACACTGGGTTCCAGTAAAAATCCAAATACACTATAAAGTAGTCCAAACACCATGCCTTTTGTTTTTCCTTTATAAAGATTTCCAACAAGGATCACAAAACCAAGTGTCAGGGAATAGCAGAATAACAGGAGAAAAACCTGCAGCATACAGCCATACGGAGAGATACTCTCCATGACTCTTACTGTAGAGGGGACCTGCAAGTTTTTCCCCAGTTCAGAATATCCGAGCATGGCAGCAGTCTCGCTCCACAGGTTGCCCGGATAACTGTCCTTCATACACAGTACAGATGTAAATAGCAGCATCAATACTGTATAAAGAGCAGTCACAAGAATAATATAAATAAACTGTCCCAAAAGCCATTTTTTCTTTGTTGTTCGAATTAACTGATATGGAGTAACTGGTGTCATCTTTGGCAGGTCTGAGAACAGCAGAAGCAACAGAAGAGAACTGAGCAGTACTGCTGTTCCATCCCCAAAGGTCCAAAGAAATGGCTCTACGGCCTGTACCGGTGTATCATAGTTTTCCATAACAACCATGATTCTTCCAGTGAGAAGAAAGCTAAGTACAAATTCCAGAAGGAAGGTAAAAATGACTTTTGGATTTCGAAAATAGCCAAAGAAATTGTAATGTACAATTCCAAGTACCTGCTTCATATCAGTAGCCCAGATCCCTGTCTATAATACTGCCATCCACGGCGTTAATGGTAAGGAAGCTCCAGCTTGGATAGTCTGTGATGTCCGAGTAACTATTCCCATCATAGTCACCTTCCACTTTTCTGCTTCCAAAGAAATCCCAAACGGGAACCAGAAGACCTGTATGCGGATCTGTGGATGGTTCATAAATTCTGGCATAGCCCAGAACAATCCGGTCAATGTCATAAACTCTTGATTTTTCATATTCCATATTATCTGCATTGGTTACTACCATCATTTTTTCATATGTTTTCATAATCTCAGAAAATGGAAGAAGGTTTAAATTTTCTGTTTTTGTCTCTCCTATGGTATAAGGGTTTGAATAAGACATGCTTTCAATTCCATCTTTATCGACAAAGAAATAAAGACTTTCATAAGACCAGGTCTCCATAGTGCTGTCCATATCTTCCAAAGCACCGCCATCTGCCATTGTCTGAGTAATCGGAATACCGTTTATAGTACGTGTGTAATAAATCGCATATCCGCTTCCAAGATTACTTAAACTATTATCCTCTTCAAGACTATTGCACAATGCATAACTCCAGTCTGAAAACTGCAGATCTGTAATCCCCATTTTATCTACTTTTTCCTGTACCATTTTTTTTGCTTCATCTAATGAAATCCCAATGGACTCCTCAGTAGGTTTTTCTCCTTCACTGAAAGAAGTATACTCAGACCAGATCGTGTCCGCAGGCAGCTTTTCCCCGCCAGATTTTGCCGTTTTTCGGATTTTGACAGATAAGGTATCGGATCCGTAGGAAGATGTCTTGTAAAAATATTCCGATCTATCCGGCATCTGTGCAACACCGGAGAAGTCATTTTCCGCAGTACCATTTTCTGTCTCATGGGAGCCTGCAACAGGTCTTCCTTCTACCAGAGTCTTCGTTTCCGGAGCAGACTCATATTCCTGCTCATACATCTCAATTTCTCCATAAATGTCATAAATATAATTTCCATCTTCATCTGTTCCATAGTTATAGGGATCCAGATTTCCGTTTGCTACATCTTCTTTTAGTTCATCCAACGTTTTTTTGATTTCATCCTTTGTCTGGGTATAATAGCTATCCGATGTATACAGCTTTGCCTCTGAGAAAAAGGCATCTGTAATACGGTCAAGAAGATCCTGTGTAACTTCTGCAGGCGTGACAGAAATTGCGGATATCTTTTCTACATCCGGTATTTCTACGGTGGCATCCGTGTTCACTACAAGTTTTGCACTGTCATCTGTAGTCTGACTTTTATAAGTTTCCGGAGCATTGAGCAGGTCTCGAATAGTTGTTCTTACCGCTGTGTTCTTATCCTTTGTATTTTCAGAAGAGTCCTCCTTCACCATATCTACGCCTTCAGCTTCTGTATAAGCATCTTCTGCCTTGCTTCCTTTTGGTTTTACAAGGGAAGATTCCGGGGTATGGGCACATCCAGTGAGCATTCCTATACAAAGTGTTAATCCTACAATTTTATTTATGTTTTTTCTCATGTTGAATAAATTCTCCTTCCTGTTTATGTCCACAAGTATAGCATCTTTCATTGCACCAAATCTTCCGCAAGTTGTAACTGTTCTGTAAATTCCAATTATTTACCATAAAACAGATACGATTGTTCCTTTTCCCAGATGGCTTGTAATTTCCAGCTGAAATCCATGTATATCTGCAATTTTCTGGCATAGCGCAAGACCAAGCCCAACACTTCCCTTTACTCTGGAACGTGATTTATCGACCATATAAAAAGCTTCTGTTACTCTTTTCAGATCTTCTTCTGGAATTCCCTTCCCATAATCCTGAACGGATAAATGATTTTGGGTTGCCTCCAGTACGATTTTTGAATTCTCATCGGAAGCCTTGACTGCATTATCAATAAAATTTGTCACTGCACTCATCATAAGGTCCGGATCAAATGTTTTTCTAAGATTCTCTGGATTACAATGAATCTCAAGACAAATATTTCTCTCCTGAAGCCTGTAAATAACAAGTTTTTTTACATCTTCCAGAAATTGATTCATCTGAACTTCCACTGGAACAAATTCTGTTTCACCTGTTTCATATAATCCGGTAAGTTCCAGCATTTTCACAGAAAGTCTGGAAAGCCTTCGGCATTCATTTCTAATATAATCAAGCGCTATCTCCTGCCTCTTGGGAGATAGGCGTACCGTTAGAAGTGTATCTGCATATCCTATGATTGCGGTCATTGGGGTCTTTAATTCATGGGCCAAACTTCCAAGCAGCTGTCTCTGTGCCTGGTTTACGGAAGAAAGCTTTTCAATCTGCTCCCTTACTTTACCTGTCATAAGATTAAAGCTTTTCCCAACCTGTGCCAGTTCCGTTTTTCCTTCTGATGGCACTTTTATCTCATAATTTCCATTTGCCACAGAAACAGCCGCTTCTTTTAGCCTTGTGAGCGGTTCCATAATTTTCCGCAAAGTCAAAAACAGGAAAAAGCCAACAAACAGAACCAGAAACAGGGTAAACCCTCCTGCCTGATAAAACAGTGTCTGACTCTGTTTTTGTACACTGGTAATATCTTTGTAGGTGACAATCTGATAGTTCATGTCTGTAGAACTGTAGCTGGAAAAATAAAAGAGCAAAAATACGTTGCCATTTGTTTTGCTGATCAGTGGTTTATCACAATAGCTGTCATTTTCGAATCCATCGTGTTTGTTTTTTGTTAGGTTTCTGATATTTTGCAGATCAAACTCATATTTTGTCCCATTATATTGTTCTTTTCCATCCTGATATAAAACGGCACTGTCGTGGAATACCTGACGAAAAGTATAAATAATCATTTTTTCCCGGATTTTATCATCAGAGTCCTGTGTTTTACTTTTAATCCGCATTAGCATGTTTTCAAACTTAGAAATATTTGTTTGAAACCTGCTATTTTCATAACTGTTGATATTCTGTATGCTCTGATTTTTCCACCTGTAAGTTGTATAGAAAAAAATTCCAGATGACAGCAGAAGCACCATGCAGATTACCTGTAAAAAAATTTTTGTAAATAGCTTCATAAATCCACCTCAAGTCGATAACCAATTCTGGGAATGGTTTTGATTTTATCCTGCCAGCTTAGTTTTTTTCTGATGCGTCCAACGTGTGCATCCACAGTTCTTGTTTCTCCGCAGAATTCCTCCTTCCACAGTTCCTGCAAGATCTGGCTTCTGGTAAGTGCTTTATTTGGGTTTTTTACGAACACCATAAGGCAGTTATATTCCATAGGTTTTAAATATATTTCTTCTCCATTTTTCGTAACTATGTGACTTACGGTATCAATTATGACATCGTCTATCTGAATCTGTTTCGGTGCCGTTCCATAACGATCTAATACTTTTTCCAAACGCACCATTACCTCCAGCATTTCAAAAGGCTTTACTATATAGTCCTCGGCTCCGTCTTTTAACCCTTTTACTTTACTTGTAACATCAGCCTTTGCCGTAAGAAATATAACCGGAATACCAAACTTTTTTAATTCCGGTAAAAGGGTATAACCATCCTTTCCCGGAAGCATAATATCCACAAGTGCGCACTGAAATTCATGGTCCTGTACGACGCCTTCACTTGCATCATTTCCATCCAGATAACCTACTGTTTCATAACCAGCAGCTTCCAGATTCATACAAAGCAGATCATTGATTGCCATTTCATCTTCTATCACCAGTATTCTTGCTTTCATAATAATGTTCCTTTCATTTTACACAAACCCGATTATTTCTTTATTGTGCGTGATTTTTACTATTACAATTATACACTAATTTCAGTACTGCGAACGTAACCGATTTGTAAAGAAAAAGGAATCAAGAACGATCCATCTGGAAGTCGTTTTGATTCCTCAAATCCCACTACATTTTTGATTTCATTTTGTTAATTGTGTTTATATGAGTCACACCCTCCCTCTCTTAGAACTGTCTATTTCCCGACAGACAATCATGAGAAAATCTCACCACAATAAATGAAAACTGGATACTAGCTATACGTTATGTAGTGGTATACTTAAGGTGCCGAATAAGATCGGAAGGGGATTGGTGCTTACAAGCCCGTCCGACAGACTGATTTTCAGCTCCTTAGGTGTACCACTTTTTGTTTCCATCGGGTTTTGATGAGGACGCAGGACAGCCAACAATTAAGCAAGGAGCTGCATCGGCTTATGCGAAGGAGGTTTGCTTTATGGAAGTATTGTATAAGCGGTGTTGTGGGATTGACATTCATAAAAATATGATGGTAGCCTGTATTTTTACGAGTGTCAGAAAAAAAGAAATCCGTCAGTTTTCAACAATGACGGAAGATATTCTCCAATTAGTTTCGTGGCTGAAAGAAACAGATTGTGAGATGGCTGCCATGGAAAGTACGGGCTCTTATTGGAAACCTGTATATAATATATTTGAAGAAGAACAGATACCGATCATGGTTGTGAATGCGCAGCATATCAAAGGAGTTCCCGGACGTAAGACGGATGTAAAAGATGCAGAGTGGATTGCCGATCTGGTACGCCATGGATTAGTAAAAGCAAGTTACATACCAAATAGGGATCAAAGAGAACTGCGAGAAATAACCCGTTACCGCCAGGAGGTAATTGAAGAACGTGCTCGTGAATTAAATCGAATCCAGGCTGTGTTAGAAGGCTGCAATGTTAAATTGAGCAGTGTAATTACCGATATCAGCGGAAAAAGCGGTATGACAATTTTAAAGGCAATTGTATCTGGAGAAACAGATCCGGTTGTTTTAAGTGAACTTGCCGAAGGAAGAGCCAGAGATAAAATTCCAGAAATGCAGAAATCCCTACAAGGACGGATATCAGAACATCAGCAAAAAATGTTGAAACATCAACTTGGGCATATTGAAAGCCTGACCGCTTTAATTATGGATTTAGATGCAGATATTAAAAAAAAACAGAATCCATAAATTGGGCAATCGAAGCTTTGGATGATATGCCTGGGATTGGAAGAAAAAGTGCAGAACGAATTTTAGCGGAAACTGGTGTGGAAATGGAGCACTTTCAAAATGAATCCCGTTTCAGCTCATGGGCGGGGCTTGTGCCTGAGTGTAAGGAAAGCGCCGGAAAAAAGATGAGTACACGAATACGGAAAGGAAATAAATATTTGAAAGCAACGCTGGTGGAATGTGCTCGTGCTGGAATACGAAACAAGCAAAGTTATCTCTACTCCCGTTATCAAAGAATTGCCGCGCGCAGAGGTGGGAAAAGGGCTTTAATTGCAGTAGCCCATACCATGTTAATCGCGATTTATCATATACTAAAAGAGAAAGTTCCTTATCATGACCTTGGAGCGGACTACTACTCCGTTATCAATCAAGAAAAGATAATCAATAGGAATATTCGTACATTAGAAAAGTTAGGGGTAAATGTAATGATTCAGCCGAAATGAATCTCTTTAACTGTATAATTAAGAGAAGGAAATAAGCCCGCCAAAAGGCGAGCTTATTTAGAATGCTTGTTTATAGGTTATCGCTGAACTACGTTTTCAGGACAGCCCCTCGATTTCATTCTAAGCAGCATTTTTTAAATCAAGGCTTAATTGTCCTGCCTGCTCCCATGTTTTTGTTGGTATTCCGCACGCATTCAACGCTTCTTCATACCGAACTCCATTATTAGTCAAATTCATACAGATCTTATAATGTTTAGGATGCGTTACAAGCATTCTTTGAAAACGGTTTGGTTCAGCCTCTAAGTGTGCGCCAAATCCGCAGAACATACATCCGGTTCTTTGTTCACCAGTCGTATAGTACTGTCCAAATTCATCCTGTAGGATATCCCCATATACCGAACTGATTTCAATATCTTTTTCAACAATGTATCGTAGTACATCAGCCCTCGTCCAAGAACCCAAAGGCTGACTTTTTATAAGAGCTCCACTATATACATTGCATCCTGTTTTCGAATACTGATGTTCTCTTCGAAAACTTTCATCCTGTGTAATTCCAATGTACGGCTTTCTTCCAGTCTCTTTTACATATCTGGTAAAAGGTTCCTTCTTAAGGATATCACAACACTTTGGACTTATATCGCACTGCATGCAAACAAGGAAACGCCATTTTTTAGGCAACATACCAAATTTCCCACGTTCATCCCCATATAAAAGGTAATTACGATAGCGATCACTTAGGTTACCATGACGAAGTTTACTGACTTTGCTTGCCGTTTCCTTTGAAGCAATCGGGAAACCATATTTATCCACAACTTCCGAAAAATAAGCTCGTTTTCCAGACTTCCACCTGGGATAAATCTCCACAAAGTTACCGCTTGCCCTACGTGCGTGCCGTACAATTTCTGGAAATTCCAGTCCTGTGTTAGAAAATACAGCCGGTATCTCATCTCCTAATACCATTCGTATCATATACAGCAGTGCCGTACTATCCAGGCCCCCAGAGTAACTAAGGTACACATCTCCATACCAGTTTTCATACCATTCTTGAATCCGTGTTTCCGCAAGCTTCACTTTCATTTCATAGGGCAGGTATTTCCGCTGACTAAATTGCCACTCATTTAATTTCAATTCATCCTGAAGAATGTACATTTATTCAGCTCCATTAACCTACGGATATTAAAAAAAATATCCGTAGGTTCGTCCTTATGCAGCCAGTGCTACAACACCAGTGCCCTCCTCATAGAAATTAATACAGTAGCAAACTGTATCTGTCTCAAACTTTACATACTCATCATTCTGCTCCAATACTCGCCTAATTTTTCCTGTTGAACGCCATAATCCATTCTGACAATAGTGAGCTTTCTGTCCTTCCTTCAATGGCTGCATCACGGATCCATATAATACTACCGTGGGCTTAAATTTCATTCGTTCTCCTCCTTTCTGAAAATTCTTCAACGAAGCCACCTCCTTTTTGCGCACAAAAAAAGCACAGAACAGACATTCATTTTTCAAATAAATCAATGTCTTTCTATGCTTTTATTTGTACATATGATTGGTTAAAATTTTTCTCCAGGCCATAAGCCTGAACAAAATATCTGTTTCTGAATCCAGAAACAAAAATGATTACATATTTATAATATCTATATATAGTTATTTTGTCAACCATATAATACAATATATTGTATTATTATATTTATTAATATGGGAACTTCACAACACATATAATCAAACGGTATACAAACTCCTCATATAAATCTTGATCAAATTGACTATTTACGTTTGCGTATTTATATAATAGCGGATTATATAATTCTATTATCTGAACCATCGCGGTATCATCCATCGTTTTTGCTCTATTAAGAAGTTCCCTAAATCCCATATCTATTTTTCTCCTATGATTTTTCTTAGTTTTGTAAGTGTATTGAAATATATGTTTTTAGCTTGTAACTCACTTCTTCCTACCAGTTTCCCAATTTCACGAAAAGTTTTCTTTCCAATACATCGCAATACTAATATTTCAATCTGAAGGGTATTTAAAGCAGAAATAGCAGAATAAAGCGTGGGATCATCAATACTATTTAATACGTCTCTTGCATGAAATTCTTCACCATCTTCGATTTTATAATCTATACAGACATTCTCTAACATACGTTCTGCAGCCTCATCCTCAATAGAATCAACCTCATCCAAAGATGTCTCTGTTTTGATTATTTTAGTCTGCCCTATCAGGTATTCTTTTTTTGCATTCAGTATTGCAACTTTTAAATACGCTCCAAACTTTCTCTTTAGTTCTTTATCTATTTTATCTGGCATTATTGCCCCCTAATTTGTAATCATGTAAAACCTTCTTCAGCTGGCGGAGCCCTTTGCAATTTGTCATAATAACAACGACTTTTACAATTAAAACAGACTACTGAAATAGCTTTCCAGTAGTCCGCACAAACCAGGTAATGTTGAGTATCCTTCTGCGTTTTATGAATTTTTTGTTTCCTCCTGCCTGTTTGATCCATGCCGCAAT
>ENA-OQNN01000201-OQNN01000201.1-human-gut-metagenome-genome-assembly--contig:-NODE-201-length-72955-cov-9.398871_pt1 | contig 72955 bp, 60 predicted proteins | sample MGYA00242624_ERZ504870 | MGnify/ENA primary metagenome ERZ504870 (study PRJEB26092, sample SAMD00036379) | human gut metagenome | host: Homo sapiens | study: EMG produced TPA metagenomics assembly of... | reverse complement strand
TCGTTTGACTAATGCTAACTTTTCTTCTTGTGAGTAATATTTATTCTTCCCACCCTTTGGTCTGGACATTTTCACCAACTCCTTTATTTTTTATCTTAACATAACAAAAGATGGTAGACACTTTTTTTTGTCTACCATCTTTATACCACTTCATGATAAATTATCAGGGCTGTTTACTTACCAGTGATATTTTTCGCCGCGGCTGATTTTAAACGCACGGTAAATCTGCTCTACCAGCAGCAGACGGATCATTTGATGGGTAAAAGTCATTTTGGAAAAAGAAATACGCTCATCAGCCCGATGCCGCAATGCATCCGTATAACCAAAAGCACCGCCGATCACAAAGGTGATATGGCTGCTGCCCGCTAAGGCCAGCTTCTCTATTTTGGCGGCCAGCTCCGGTGAACTTACGGCCTTGCCACTAACATCCAGTAAAATCACATACGAATTTTCCGGGAGCACTGCCAGCAAACGTTCTGTTTCTCTGCCCAGCACCTGTTCTTTTAAGGCCGGCGATGGATCTTCCGGCATTCTCTCTTCTCCAATAGCGATCGTTTCCAATTTACAAAACGGCTGCAGCCGTTTTGTAAATTCTTCGATCCCCGCCGTCAGATACTTTTCCTTGATCTTACCCACACAGGCAATGGTGATCTTCATTTAACGGTTTTCCTCAGGAATCTCTTCCAGTGTCATGTGGATCGTTTCTTCAGCGCCGCCGCGCAGAACAACAACATCCACACTGTCGCCGACTTTCAGCTCAGCCAGCTTTCCGCGCAGCTCTACTACTTTATCGATCTTCTCACCGTTGAACTTGAGAATGATATCGCCGGGACGCAGGCCGGCTTTAGCCGAAGGACTGCCTTCCCAAACCTTCATAACAAAAATACCGTCATGCAGGTCGATATCAAAACCGTACCGGTTGGCAATATCCTTATCGACCAGGCTGGCGCCAATATACGGACGCACTACACGACCTTTTTTAGCCAGTTCATCCAAAATCGGTTTGGCCGAATTGATGGGGATAGCAAACCCGATGCCTTCGACACCGGAAACAGCGATCTTCGCAGAATTGATACCTACGACCTCCCCTTCCGCATTGACCAGCGCACCGCCGGAATTGCCGGGATTGATCGCCGCATCAGTCTGGATCAGGTCAAATTTACGTTCCCCTAACTGGATGGAACGGTTCAAAGCGCTGATTACACCGGCTGTGACACTGCCGCGGAACTCCAGCCCCAGCGGATTACCAATAGCAATAGCGGGTTCACCGACCTGTAAAGTTGAGGAATCACCGAAATCGGCAACAGGAAGATTGTTTTCGTCGATCTTTACTACGGCAAGATCAGTTGCCGCATCGGCCCCCAATACCTTGCCTTTGACACTGCGCCCGTCCGTCAGGCTGACGATGATTTCTGAAGCGCCTTCTACAACATGGTTATTAGTCGCGATCAGACCGGACTTGTCATAAATAACGCCGGAACCTGTGCCGCGTTCCGTCAGCTGCACTCGATTAAAAATATCGCGCACATAGGCTTTATTAGTGATGCCCACTACTGCCGGACCTACTTTTTTAGCCGCCGCTACGATCGGCGTGTTACGGGCACCGGAAAGGCTGGCATCTTTCTGTGCCGCAGCAGCAGTTTTCTGTTCCTTTACTGCCTCAGCCTTATTGTTATCACTGCAGCCGCCTATAAGTACAGCAGCTCCCAGCAGAGCACAGAAAAAGATATTCATGGTTTTTTTCATAAAGCTTCTCTCCATCTCAACACTCCTCAATCATAATTTTTTACTATGTTTTCCTGCGATGTGATATAAATTTTTGTATCCGCGCCAACTTCGTTAGCGTCCAGGATACCCCGCACCGTTTGCAGGGCCAGGGAAGGCAAATTGTTTTCCTGGCTCAGATGCGCCAGAAAAACCTCTTCCGGCAGGCGCTCCATATGCGCCAGCAGCCAGGCTGCCGAAACATTGGATAAATGCCCGCGTGTTCCCAGAATCCTCTGCTTGAGTATCTGCGGATAACTGCCATTTTTCAGCATATCTTCATCGTGGTTGGCTTCCAGCACCACTACGTCAGCATCAGCTATATTCTGACGCACCTCGTCTGTCACAAAGCCTACGTCGGTGAGATATGTACATTTACTGCCGCCGCTTTTAAAAACATAGCCTACTGTAGAGGCTGCATCATGCGGGACGGCAAAAGGGATTATTTCCAAACTGCCGCTGCTCAGTTTTTTGGGCAGTAAGCGGCAACAGCTGCGTTCCATTTCACTTTTTTTCGGCATATACTGCCAGGTACTTTCATTGGCAAACACCGGCAGACGGTATTTACGGCAAAAAACAGGCAGTCCCTTTACATGGTCGTTATGCTCATGTGTCAACAGTACGCCCGTCAAATCTTCAGGCTTCATGCCTGCCTGATGCAGACGTTCCGTCAGCTGGCGGCAGCTGATGCCGACATCTACCAGAAAAGCCTGCTCTCCGGCACGTATCACCGCGGCATTGCCTTTACTGCCGCTGGCCAGGATCGTGATTTCAAACTCACTGCTCATGCTTCGCCTGCCGCGATTTTGTGCCCGGCACTGGTTCCAATACGTTCAGCTCCTGCAGCCAGCATAGCCTGCGCAGCTTCCGCGTCACGGATACCTCCGGCGGCTTTGACTTTGAGACCATACTTTTCTGCTTCGGCTGCCAGCAGCTTTACGTCATCGACAGTAGCGCCGCCCTTGTTAAAACCCGTACTGGTCTTGACAAACGCCGCACCGCCTTCGGCTACTAAACGACAGGCCGTGCACTTTTCAGCGTCTGTCAGCAGGCAGGCTTCAATGATCACCTTGACCGGAAACGGACTGGCCGCCTCGACTACGCTGCGGATATCACTGACTACAGCAGCATAATCACCGGTCTTAAATGCCGATACGTTCATGACCATATCTATTTCATCAGCGTGCGCTTCGACCGCCATTTTTGTCTCCAGAGCCTTGACCTCAGAAAATGTAGCTCCCAGCGGGAACCCTACTACTGTCACAACCTTGACGTTCGTATCGCTCAGCAGATGTCTGGCCAGCCCCACATAACACGGATTCACACAAACGCCAAAGAGCCCGTATTTCCGGGCTTCGCTGCAAAGCTGCATAATATCCTCGACAGTTGCCTCAGGTTTTAATAAAGTATGTTCAAGATGCTTCGCAATCGTCATCCCCGACTCCTCCTCATCTTCTATAATGATTTTTGCTTCTATATATTATATCAAAACTTTATACTTTCTGCTTTGACAAAAAAGTAAATTTTTATAAAAACAGAGCCATAATTTTAATTATAGCTGTTCATTGTAATTATACACTAACAATATTCTATATTATCATACAATAAAAACTCTGTGTTCTTAATAAAAAAGCCCCGACTGTACAGTCGGGGCAACATAAACATTTCTCTAATTTCAGTGTTTTTTACGGCACTTCTCACAAACGCCAAAGAAATAAAATTGGTGTTTGTCGATACTGTAACCGCTTGCTTCTTCCACCTTTACGACCAGAGACCGGTCATTGAGAGCCGGTACATCATCGACACGGCCGCAGACAGTACACTGCACATGGCTGTGCTCGCTGATATCAGCATCATAGCGGAAACTGTCCTCGCCGGTATTGATGATCTGGATCAGGCCCAGTTTATTGAGAATCTCGACGGTCTTATAAACCGTAGCAAAACTCATGGAAGGATATTTAGGCTGCAGGGTACCGAACAGCATTTCAGCACTGGGATGCTGCTTGGTATTAGCCAGCGCTTCATAAACTGCCAATCTTTGCGGAGTGACTTTATAACCGTTTTGACGCAGCAGGGCGGTCAGTTCTTGGTTGTTTAACATGATTTACCTCCTTGGTTGAAATGTTTTTTGTCCGGCATTTATTGCCTGTTTAGTTTTAGATAATCTTTATCTATTATTTACTAAATTATAATAAAGAAAAACTTTCCTGTCAATATTTAATATCCTTTAATTGCAGCTGTTTAAACATATTTCACAAACCTTCCACAAGGATTTTGGCAATTAAAAGCGAATTTTATAATTATTATACACAAGAAAGAGGTAGACCCATGACCATTGAACAAATAATTGCCGGCGAACTGTCGGTCAGGCCGCAGCAGGCAGCCGCAACTCTAGAACTGCTGGACAGCGGTAATACTATCCCTTTTATCGCCCGCTACCGCAAGGAAGTGACCGGATCGCTGGACGAAGAACAAATCCGTATGATCAGCGAACGTGCTCAATATCTGCGTAATCTGGAAGAACGCCGTCAGGAAATACTGGAATCAATAACTTCACAGGAAAAACTGACCCCTGAACTTGAAAGCCAGATCAAAGCTGCTGTCAAAATGCAGGAGCTGGAAGATCTTTATCTGCCTTACCGTCCTAAAAAACGTACCCGGGCACAGATAGCCCGTGAACGCGGACTGGAGCCTCTGGCAGAACTGATCATGGCTCAATCCCAGCCGCTAATGACCTTAGACAAGCTGGCCAGCCTGCATGTAGATCCTGAAAAAGGTGTCAACTCTGTTTCCGAAGCCTGGGCCGGGGCCTCCGACATAGTTGCCGAAAATATTTCCGACCGCGCCGATATCCGCGAACTGATCCGCAAAGAACTTTGGAAAGGTGCCGAACTTGCTTCAACGCTGACAGTTGACGAAACCGAAGGGCAGGATTACCTGATGTATAAAGAATATTCCGAACCGGTACGTCAGCTGCCGCCGCACCGCATTTTAGCCTTGAACCGCGGTGAAAGCAAAAATTGTCTGAAGCTCACCCTAAATTATCCTGCGGATTCCATGCTGACTAAACTGGCTCAAAAACTGAAAATCCAGCCACACACAGTTTGGAACGAGCTTTATACAAATGCTGTTGCCGACAGCTACAAAAGGCTGCTGTTTCCCTCGCTGGAGCGGGAACTGCGTAACGAACTGACGGAAAAAGCAGAAAAACAGGCTATTTCTGTCTTTGCCGCCAACCTGCGGCAGCTGCTGCTGCAGCAGCCTATTGCCGGGCATACTGTTTTAGGTCTCGATCCCGGTTACCGCACCGGCTGTAAAGCAGCCGTTATTGATCCCAACGGACGTACACTGGCGATCAATACGCTGTATATCACCGGCAGCCAGCATCAGCGTGAACAGGCGGAAGCCGGCTTTATGGATCTGGTGACCAGGCATAAAGTGACCCTGGTAGCTATCGGCAACGGAACTGCTTCTTTTGAAACAGAGGAGTTTACGGCCCAGATGATCGAAAAATACCATCTTGATATTGCTTACCTGATCGTCAGCGAAGCAGGCGCTTCTGTTTATTCTGCCTCCAAGCTGGCCCGCGAAGAGCTGCCCGATCTGGACGTTTCCCTGCGCGGAGCGGTATCCATTGCCCGCCGTGTACAGGACCCTCTGGCAGAGCTTGTCAAAATAGAGCCCAAGGCTATTGGTGTTGGTCAATATCAGCATGATGTCAATCAAAAGGAACTCACTGCGACCTTAGGTACTGTTGTCGAGTCCTGCGTCAACCACGTCGGCGTCGAGCTGAATACAGCTTCTCCCGCGCTGCTTTCATACGTAGCAGGCATTTCCGGCACCGTCGCCAAAAATATTATTGCCTACCGTGACGATAACGGTGCCTTTACCAGCCGTAAGGAACTTTTAAAAGTTGCCCGTCTGGGTCCGGCAGCCTTTACTCAATGCGCAGGCTTTCTGCGTATCGCCCAGGCAAAAAATCCTTTAGACAATACCTCCGTCCACCCTGAAAGCTATACCTTAGCAGAGCAGATCCTGGCAGAGCTTGGCTTTGACCTGAAACACTGTAATGACATCGCTGTTCAGGAAGCGGCAGCTAAAGCCGACGCCTCTGCAATTGCCGTCAAACTGAACGCCGGCCTGCCGACTGTAACTGATATCCTGGAAGCCCTGGCCCGGCCGGGGCGCGATCCGCGCGAAGATGCTCCGGCACCGCTGACACGCAAAAAGGTAGCAAAACTGAGCGATTTGGAGATCGGCAGCGTTGTCAAAGGAACAGTCCAAAATGTTGTTGATTTCGGAGTTTTCGTAGATATCGGCCTAAAAACCAGCGGTCTGATTCACCGCAGCGAATTATCCAACAGTCGGTTTCACCACCCTCTGGACGTTATCAGCGTCGGCGATGTGATCGAGCCGGTCATCATCAGCATCGACGAACAACGTAACCGTATCGGCCTGAGCTTAAAACAGGCAAAAAAAACTACCGTCTAAATATAATTTAAACAGACGTCTTTTAAGACGTCTGTTTTTTATTGTTACAAATTATATTTTCATCACAATATTAATAAATATAAAGATATGTATACTTTTATTTTTATGATATAATATTTTTAAATAATAATCAATAATATTTAGGTGATAAACATGAAAAGAGATATCAATACCCTCAGTCTGTTAAATGAAATATCGGAACTTGTTTATGTTTCCGATCCAGAAACCTACGAGCTGCTGTTTGTCAATCAGACAGGCTGCCAGACACTGCATCTGGAAAACTACAAACACAAAAAATGCTATGAAATTTTACAGGGTAAAACTTCACCCTGCGAATTCTGTACCAACGACAGACTGTGCGATGATAATTTTTATACCTGGGAATTCACAAATCCCTCTATCGGCAGACACTTTTTACTCAAGGATAAAATAATCCAATGGCGCGGCAAAACTGCACGCATGGAAATAGCTTTTGATATAACAGAACGCGAACTGCAAAAGCAGGAACTGAAAAATATGCTTGATGTCCAGACCTTAATTACCAACTGTGTCAGAATGCTTTACGCCGTCGATGACCTCGATCAGACGATCAATGCTGTCTTGACCCAGATCGGCGAATTTCTAGTTTCTGACCGTGCTTATGTTTTTGAAATCAAAGACGAGTTGATGAACAACACACATGAATGGACAGCTCCCGGGATCTCGCCGCAGCTGGAGAAGCTGCAGCAGCTCGATCTGTCATTGATTTCCGACTGGCTGCCGTTTTTTGAAAAAAACGACTGTATCATCATCGACGATGTCGAACAGCTGCAAAAGACTAATCCGGCGGCTTATGCCACGCTGCACGCCCAGGAAATCACCTCTTTGATCGCTGCGCCTATTTTTTTGGATAACAAGCTGGCAGGCTATATCGGCATCGATAATTACGACAGTGAAAAAATCAAAAACTCTTCTTATTTGCTGCTTTCCATGTCCATTTTTCTTTCCTATGCGATCAGACATCGGAATCATGTCGATATGCTGCATCGCCTCAGCTACCACGATCTGCTGACGAACGCGCTGAACAGAAACGCTTTTATGGACGTGCTCAGTCAGTTCAGGCCGGGACAATATGCTTCTGCCGGCATTATTTATATCGATATCAACGGTATGAAGGAAATCAATGATTTTTACGGCCATCACCAGGGTGATAAAATCCTTATAACAACTGTAGCCAAAGTCTTCAACCTTTTTAAACCCGACGAACTTTTCCGCATCGGCGGTGATGAGTTTGTTATTATTACCTATGATCTGACAGAAACCGATTTTTATGAAAAATTTAACCTGCTGCGTAATATTTTCTGTGAAAAAACTAACTTGCCCTTCTCCATCGCTACAGGCAGCTGCTGGGTCAAATCCCCCAGCGATTTAAACAGCCTGCTGCAGCAGGCTGACAGCGCTATGTATACGGATAAGAAAAAATTTTATTATGGCAAAGAAAAAACAAGCCGCTATCGGCATAATTTAGATGATATCCTCAATCTGGCCAATTACAGCGCTCTGCAGGAAGCACTGACAGCCGGACAGTTCTGCATTTATTTCCAGCCTAAAATTTCTTTGGATACCGAGGAATTTATCGGTTCTGAAGCTTTGATCCGTTATATAAATCAGGCCGGAGAAATCATTGCCCCCAATAATTTTATTCCGATCCTGGAAGAAGCAAGACTGATAAAAATGCTGGATCTTTATGTTTTTGAAGAAGTCTGTAAGCAGATCAATATCTGGAAAGAAAGAAAACTACGGGTCAAACCCGTTTCTATCAATCTTTCACGCAGCACTCTGTCTTACCATTTCCTGGCCGATCAGCTATTAGCTCTTATCACCAAGCATAATATCGACATCAGCCTGCTGGAACTGGAAGTCACCGAAACTGCCGAAGTCGATAATCAGCTTGTTTTCAGCCAGGCTTTGGAAAAACTGAAGGAATATGGTTTCTCTATTTCCATTGATGACTTCGGCGTTCGCAACGCCAGTCTTTCGCTGTTCACTACTATCAATTTCGATATTTTAAAATTAGACCGCAGTTTGGTAAAAACACTGGCACAAAACCAAAAGGCACGTATCCTTATCCGTTCTCTGGCTGTCATTTGTTCTGATCTCGGTATCAAATTGATTGCCGAAGGCGTGGAAACACTGGAACAGTTGGATATTTTAAAGGAATTGCGCTGCAATGAGGTGCAGGGTTATTTATTCAGTAAACCTCTGCCTTTAAATGACTTTGAAAACAAATATCTCCAGATCCTGCGGTAAGACGGCTTGTTGACAGCCCAGACTGTAAGCCTCATAATAAAATCAGAAGCATAACCCTGAAGGAGGCGGTCTTATGACAGCAATAACCGGCAAACCAGCAAAAATATATACATCTTATTTCAGTCCTACAGGCGGTACCAAAAAAGCAGCCCTGGCACTTACCAGTGCTCTGGCTGATACAGACGGATTTACAGAAATAGATTTGTCTTTACCTGCTTTGGCACAGTATACTTTCGCTGCTGATGATATCATCGTTGTCGCCGTACCGGTTTTCGGCGGCAGAGTTCCAGCTTTTGCACTGCAGCAGCTGACCGCTCTGCACGGTCAGAATACCAGCGCCATTGCTGTAGCAGCTTATGGCAACCGCGCCTACGAAGATGCCTTGCTGGAGCTGAGCGATAGTCTGACCAGTCAATCCTTCCGTGTGATCGCCGCAGCAGCCGTACTGTCCGAACATTCGATGCTGCGCAGTATCGCCGCCGGCCGGCCTGATGCTGACGATCTGGCACAATTAACTGACTTTGCCAAAAAAATCTCCGCTAAGCCGTTAACAGAGGCGCCAGCGCTGACAAATATCCCCGGCAATCGTCCTTATAAAGACTGGCAGCCTATGCCCGTCGTACCTCAGGTCAGCGATTCCTGTATCCGCTGTGGTATTTGCTCGGCCACCTGCCCAACTCAGGCTATCCCCAGCGGGCAGCCGCACACAACTGACCCCCAAAAATGTATCCTGTGCCTGCGCTGCACTACTATCTGCCCTCAGCAGGCCCGCTCACTGCCTCAGCAGGCTCAGGCCCTGATCGCCCAGAAGCTGGCGCCGATAAAAGACATTTACAAAAACAACGAATTTTTCTACTAAAAACAATAATCCCGCGCTTGTTTAAAACAAGCGCGGGATTTCTTTTTTACTGACCAGGCATGAGTACTGAAAGCAGCACCGGTACCAACAGCGTCAGCAGCAGGCCGTTGATAAAGGCGAATAGCCCGACATGGATATTGGTATATTTGATAACCACCGGCAGACCGGAATCCATAGTCGCAGCTCCTGATGGCGCTAAAGCCAGGAATTTATTGATTTTTACCAACAGCGGTATGGCTAAAAATGCCAGGACTTCACGCAGCATATTAGCTAAAAAGGCGATCGTCCCGATCTCAACACTATACAGCGTACTGATAACTACAGAGGAAAGGCTGTACCAGCCTAAAGCACTGCCGACAAGCAGCGCGTCCCGCATTTCCATCCCGGTCACGAAGGCTGAAAGAGCCGCACCGCCTAAACTGCCGATAGTTACAGCCGTTGGAATGGCAACTGCCAGCAGAATACTCTGCGGATTGCAGATTTTTTTTATAATATGCCTGTTTCCACCGATTTCGATACCGGCAACAAAAACCATAAAATACAAAGCCGACATCAAAATCTCGTCCAGCAGGTCTTTATGTTCCAATCCCAAAAAGAAATATCCGCCGGCGATTCCTAAAGCGATAAATGTAAAAATAGCATAAACCATTATTCATCGCTCCCTTCCGCCCGGGCTGCCGTTTTTGCAAAAAGCTTCAGCACCAGCCACAGCATCAGCACGCTGCCGCCAATGATAAAAACTGCCATGACCAGAGATTTGCCGCCCAACTGGTCCAGTTTGCCCAAAAGCTCTGCATCACAGCCGATCTTAGCACCCAGACACAACAGCATGATAAACAGACTGACTGTAGAAAACCGGCTGAGCCATTTTTTCACATTATAATTTAAAAGGTCACTGCAACCTAGGGCGATCCCCAAAACGATCGCGATCATGATCTCCTGCATTGCTTCCCCTCATTCCCATAATATAAAACAAGCCCCGCGCACGGCAGGGCCTGCTGATCACTATTTTTTATTCTAACGACAGCAGCAGCGGATAAAGCGGCTGACCTCCGTCAAAAACTGTAACTTCCCAACCGCCGTCCAGAGCTTCAAGCTCTGCGGCGATTTTATCAGCTTCAGACTGTGTCAGATCACTGCCATAATAAAGACTGATCAATTCCCAGTCGCTGCCGGCCAGCTTGACAGTTTCCGCCGTGACTTCTTCCAGAGTTGCTCCGGCATAAACGATCTTACCTTCCAGCAAACCAATGTACTGCCCTTTTTTTACAGTTATCCCGTTAACAACGCTGTCACGCACAGCAATACTGACAGCAGCACTGTGGGCTTCCTTAGCCTCACGTCGCATCACAGCGCTGTTTTCCTGCAGTGTTTTAGCTGCGTCAAAATGCAGCAGTGCCGCCAGACCCTGCGCCAGATTTGTTGTCGGCACATAATCTACCTGCGCTGCTCCCAATAATTTTTTGACCTGCTCCGCTGCCAGAATAATATTTTTATTGTTCGGTAAAATAATGTACTGCTCCGCCGAGCCCTTTTCAATAACTTTAATAAACGCCTCTACCGGCGGATTCATGCTCTGCCCCCCGCTGATGATCTCAGCTGCACCGAGCTGATGCATGATGCTGGCAATACCGTTCCCGGCCGCCACCGACAGTACAGCCAGACCGTGCTTCTCCGTCTGCGCACCGACAACGCGATGCTGATGCTGCTCGGCCATATTGTCGATCTTGATATCGTGCAGGGAGCCCCAGCTCAAGCCGTGCTGCAGAACCAGCCCGGGAGCTTTGGTATGGATATGCACTTTGACTATATCGCCGACAACAGCTAGGATCAACGAATTACCCAAAGGCTGAAGAGTACTGCGTACAACGTCCTCTTTTACTTCAGCTTCCTTAACGATAAATTCTGTACAATAAGGATTTTCCAAATCTACTTCCATCTCGATAAAATTGGCGAAGGATGGCTTTGACGGCGGCAGATGCAGCTCACCTGCGTCTTCGCCTCGGAAACCCGCCAGACAGCCTTCCAGGAAAACGATCAAGCCCTGACCGCCGGCATCAACTACTCCAGCCGCTTTCAGCGCCGGCAGCAGTTCCGGCGTACGAGCCAGTTCTTTTTTTCCGCTCTCCAACGCCTCGCATAAAACATCTTCAAAATCTTCACCCTGACGCACAGCATGATACGCACCTTTGGCAATAGCACGCGCCACAGTAAGGATCGTTCCTTCAACAGGCTTTGATACCGCCCGGTAAGCATACAAAATACCAAACTGAAAAGCTTTGCCCACCTCGTTGCTGGTAGCTCGTTTTTTGCCGGCCAGGCCTTTTCCCAGGCCACGCAGCAACTGCGACAGGATCACGCCGGAATTACCGCGCGCCCCCATGATCGCACTGCGGGCTGCCATAGTCCCCACTTCGGAAACAGTCGCATTCTGCAGCTGACTGATCTCACGGGCCACTGCTGCCATCGTATGCATCATATTAGTGCCGGTATCGCCGTCCGGTACCGGGAAAACATTCAAATCATTAATATATTGATAGTTTTTTTCAAAACTTTTATAAGCGCCCAACAGCATATTTTTTATTTGTTCGCCGCTGATAATCGCCTCTTGTTTACTTGTCATATCAAGTCTGCACCTTTCTTCAGCGCTGTCGCCGCACAAAAAGGCCAATAACACCGGGTCCTAAATGTGCTGCCAGAACAGTTCCGATCCCGGTTACCAGAACAGGCAGTCCGGGAAACAATTCAAGCATTGCCCTGCGCAAAGTTTCAGCGTCTTCCTCAGCTTCAGCATTCGCCACATACACAGCTTCTATAGGAGCATTCGCAGCGGCAAGCTCGACCATGCGCTGCAATACTTTCTTGCGGGTACGGCATTTATCGACAACGACCAGTTCGCCGGCGGTATCGATGTGCACGATCGGACGTATGCCCAGAATATTGCCTACTAAAGCGCCTACGGCGCCTATACGGCCGCCTTTCTGCAGATAATCTAAAGTATTGACGGAAAAATACGTTTCCGTCCGCTCGATCAGGCCCTTCAGATACTCCTCCAGCTCGTCCATCGTTGCGCCGGTTTCAGCATAAGCGAGTACTTCCATTGCCATTCCGCTGATTGGACAGGCTGCTGTAAGACTGTCAAAGACACGAATATCAGACCCGGGAATTTCACTCATGACCTGCCGGGCTGCTAAGCGTGCTGTCTGAACAGTACCGCTCAAAACACCGTCTAACATGATCGCAATCACTTTTTTACCGTCTGCGGCTAATTCTGTAAATACATCAAGAAATCTGCCGATGGCCGGCTGCGAAGTTTTAGGCAGCTGCCCGCTTGCTTCCACCATGGCAAACATTTCCTGCAAGCTTTTTTCTCCGTCCACCCATTCGGTATCTCCATGTCTTACCAGCAGGGGGACCACATGGCAACGGGGATCGTCCCGCAAGGGTGTTTCTTCTGCAACAGCAATACTGTCCAAAACGATATGGATATCATTTCTCACTGCGCATCCTCCCTTAATCAAATTAACGTACATGCTCTTATTTCAGGCAGACGCCTTTACAATATGTATATATTTTATCATATTTCCAGCTCTATTTCCACTTATAGCACAATTAGCAGGCCTTTTTAGCCATTTTTGTAAAAAAATAAAGTATAATCCTGCTTTTTCCACCACTGCCTGCACTTTTGTTGAAGCTCAACTTCAAAACAGCATTGCAAATACTGTAAACGACTTCAATTTATGAACAGACTTAAAAAAGGGAAAAAAAAAAAGCCCTTACGAGAAGGGCCAAATGAGGGGCTGTTTTGATACTCCTAGTATAGCATTTTTGTATACAATATGCAATAGCAGTTTTCTGCCTTTTTCAGAAAATTTGTGCAAAGAGAATTTACCTGCATTGGACAAAGGTTTATTGATAATCTTTACCGATAAAAATCACCGCGTCGTAAGACGCATCATCAGCCCGCAGAATCCTCAGAGTGTACGGGAACGGTACAGCCGACAGCCTGCTGACCACACGTCCGTTGCTGGTCGTAGATACTACCGTAGTCTGATCACGTTCAGGATCACTGCCGCCGTCGATAACCTCAAAACCCATTGCTGCCAGTCTTGCTGAGGCATCACTGCCTGCTCCTTTGCCGCTGCAGTCAACGACCTTGACAGATACCGTATTGCGGCTGCTTTCCTTAGCAGGCGGTTTTACAGCCTTAGGCGGCTCTGTTAACTGCTGCCCGTCTTTCTCTGCCGGTCCCAGTTCTTCGCCTGACTTAGATTTTTTAGCCTTAGCTTTCTTTTCGGCATCAGCTTTTTCTTTATTCTTCTCTTTCGTATCCTCTTTTATTTTCTTTTCTGTTTGTTCATCTGCTTTGATTTTCTCTTCTGCAGCTTTCTGTTTTTCTTTTTCCTGCGCTGTAATCAGGTTGCGTTTATACTCTGCTTCCATTTTTTCAGCACCCTGACGATAACGTTCCGTCATCTGCGCGCCCTGCATATCTACCATCTGCTCGCGCAGGTCAGTAATATCGGGAATCCAGTAGCTGATCTCATCAATATATTCAGGCGTACCTGGAACTGTAGCCATCTGCAGACCGCCCTGTTCTTTCATCATTCCGTGTAAAGCGCCGCCCATCGCCAGCATATCTGAAACGGGCAGGTCAGTTTTGACCATTTTCATAATTTCCGAAACCAGCCCCGGCATCTTAGTTAAAATCTGTGCCGAAGCAATCTTTTCGTAAACCGCCATCATAAACTTCTGCTGACGCTTAATACGGCCAATGTCGCCTTCCTCATCACGATAGCGCACATACTGGATCGCTTTTTTGCCATCCAGATGCTGTTGCCCTGCCGGAAGATCGATCAGAAAATCATCCCAGTCATCATAATAATACATATCCTTTTCCACATCAATATCAATGCCGCCGATCGCATCGACCAAACTTTCAAAACCACTGAAATCGACCATTACATAATTATTGACCTGAATGCCCAAAAGCTCTTCCGTTGTCTGCTGCGTCAGCTTGTGTCCGCCGAACGCATAAGCATGGTTGATTTTATCCCAGCCATGCCCGGGGATCCGCACCCTGGTATCACGCGGAATCGACAGCAGCGAAACATTTTTACTTTTAGGGTCGAACATTACGACAAATAACGTGTCGCTGCGACCAGGATCATCGTCCTTTTCCCTGCCGTCTACGCCTAATACTACGATATTGCGTTTAGAGCCCAGCCGTTCATTGCGCGGCAGGTCATCCATAGTTTTAGCCAGCGTCCCAAACATCGGATCGCCGTTCATATAAGCATATACCAAATAACTGGCGGCAGCGATTGCCGCTACGATCAGCAAAATTAATTTTTTCAATCCTTTTCTTCCTTTCCCACACCCAATTACAAAATATTAGCCTGCAGTTCTTTATGAAACCGTTTAATAAATCCATGCAGTATCCGAGCTGTAAGCCCCCAGATAACATGCCCCTGATATTCGTAAAAATAGATATTATACCCCTTCCGCTTATACCAGTCGTGCGGATGGCGCGGCAGCAGATCAAAAGGAAAATCTGCAGTTGCGCGGTTTGCCAGTTCCATATGAGCAACGCGCGGCTCAGAAAGCAATAAAAAATTCAGCGGCACCGTAAAAATCTCAGCTACCTCATCGCTGTTGCAGTCCAGCTTTACTTCGTTGGCCAGCCTGCCAACAAAAGGATGAATAATAGGTCCCATATGTGTCACCAAGTAATCCAGTTCACCGCACAATTCTATTTTGTCTTCAGTAATACCCAGCTCTTCACAGGTTTCGCGCACAGCAGTTTTGGCAAAGCTGTCATCGCCGCACTCATAGCGTCCGCCCGGAAAACATACATCGCCCGGCTGCCACCCCAAACCGGCGGCCCGTACTTCAAAAAGAACTGCCGGACCCTGCTTGGTGTCTATCAACGGCACTAAAACGGCAGCATCCCACAAACGGTCAGCTTTATCGATCCGGGCAGGACGGCGGTTGAGTCGTTCTGTGATCTGTTTTATAAGTTCAGCTGTTTTTTCCATACAATAACCCCATTTCTCCTATATCCCTTCTGCGTCCACAGCAAATTTCCTGCCGTCTGTTGTGAATTATTCTTGAAATATAAAAGACGGACGGGTCTAAACCCATCCGTCAAGGAGTCTTGTCTTATTTTAATAAAGCGGTTCTTCTATGTTCGACTTTTCGCTTTTATCAACCATATAAGCAACGGTAGCGTCACCAGTAACATTAACGCAGGTCCGCGGCATATCAAGGATACGGTCGATACCTGCGATCAGAGCGGACCCCTCAAGCGGCAAGCCGATCGCCGTCAATATCATCGTCAGCATGATAAAGCCTGCCCCCGGAACACCGGCAGTGCCGATCGAAGCCAGCGTACCAGTAAGGACAATAGTCAGATACTGCCCGGTCGTAAGATCGACCCCATAGATCTGCGCAATGAAGAGTGCGCAGACGCCCTGATAAACAGCAGTGCCATCCATATTGATCGTAGCGCCCAAAGGCAGTACAAAACTGGAAATGTCTTTCGAAACACCCAGCTTTTGGATGCATTGCATGCTGACAGGCAATGTGCCGCCGGAGGAACAGCTGGTAAACGAAAGCACCTGTGCCGGTAAAATTGCTTTGAAGAACTTGACCGGGCTGATCTTGCCGACGAATTTAAGTAGACCGCCATAAACGATGACCGCATGCAGGAAGCAGCCGAGATAAACAGCGATAACAACCTTCAAAAGCGGCAGCAGTACAGCCGGGCCGTTAGCTGCAACGACCGGAGTGATCAAACCGAAAACACCGATCGGCGCCACATTCATGATAAAACCGACGATTTTATAGCTGACCTCTGCCAGACCGTCAAAAACATTGTACAGAGTCTTGGCCCGATCACCGACTGCAGTGATGCCGATACCCATGAACAGACTGAAAACGATGATCTGCAGCATGTTGGCTTTAAGCATCGCTTCCATCGCATTAGTCGGGAAAATGTCAATAATTACCTGCATGATAGGCGGCGCGGCTTTAGCCGCAGCTTTAACGCCTTCACCAGGCATATTCACGCCGGCGCCCGGTTCTAAAACCGTACCTAAAAATATACCAAGTACAATCGCAAATGCCGTAGTTCCCAAATAATAAGCCATAGTTTTGCCGCCGATACGGCCGATCTTTTTGATATCCCCCAAACTGCAGACACCAATGACGAGAGACGAGAAAACCAAAGGAACGATGATCATTTTGATCATATTCATAAAGATAGTACCAAAAGGTCCGATCCATGTTTTGGCGAAATCTACACCTTCGGCACCCAGTTCCAGACCGGCAATGATACCAAGACCAAGACCGATCAGAATTTTTGTTGACAAATTCATCAAAATATCCCCCTTGCGCATAATAAAATATTAAAATTACGTCTACAATAATTAGGCAAAAATAATAAAAATCCTGCCTTCTTTCTTCATGTATACAGTATTTCTGCAAAATCGTTGCCCAAACCGCAGTTTTTTCAAAAAAAATATGCTAAAGTTTTTAGTTTTATCCAAAAACTTTAGCATATCCTGAAATTATTTATTATTCTCCAAACGGTATGCACAATGGTTTGTCGCACCTGAATATTCATTCAGCTTGAAAGAACCGCGCAGTGCGGCCGCTACAAATTTTTTCGCCAGTTCCACAGCTTCGCGCACGCTCAGTCCATTGGCCAGTCCCGCTGTAATCGCTGCCGAATAAGTACAGCCAGCTCCATGATTATAGCAGGGCTCAATTTTAGGAGCGCTGGCAATCGTAAATTCCTTGCCGTCATAAAGCACGTCAACAGCTTCCCTGCTGTCATTGCGGGAACCGCTTTTGATTACTACATAGCCTGCTCCCAGCTCCTTGATCCGTCCGGCAGCTTCCTTGATCTCGTCCAGCGTTTCCACCTTTTCCATATCGGCAAGATAGGCTGCTTCGATCGTATTAGGCGTTACTACGTCAGCCCGCTGCATCAAAACAGTTTTGATAGCGGCGGCGGCTTCCGGTACCATGATCACATCCACACCCTTGCAGACCATGACCGGATCAATAACGACATTGCGCAGCTTGAAACGGTCTATAGTACGGGCCACCAGCTCAACCAGCTCGGCACTGCCCAGCATCCCCGTTTTCATAGCATCGATACCGATACCGGCGACAATCGTTTCGATTTGTTTTTCCACAACGTCCAAACCGATCGGGAAAATTTCGTGATCCCAGTCTTTATGAGGATTCTGGGCTACGATAACGGTCAGAGCCGTCATACCGTAAACATCCAGCTCCTGGAATGTTTTTAAATCAGCCTCCATACCTGCACCGCCGCTGGCGTCGCTGCCGGCAATGGTCATGGCTTTATGCAGCATATTCATAACTTACCTCCTGCCTGAAGCTTTACCTGGCGTAAAGCTCCCATAAAATAACCGCCAAACAGCCAGGTATTCCAAAGAACCCCGCAATCAGCGCTTTGATAACGGTGATTTTGAGTCCGAAACCCAAAAATCCACCTATAAGATTGATAAACCACAAAGCTACCGCACCGCAGATACCATTCCAGATGAGACGAAACGGCAGTGAAAAACATTTTACAACGACGACTAAAATCAGTACGCCGATAATAAACGGCAGCGTTCCTTCCAGAGTACCCGAATTGAGCCCTTTTACAGCATGGTCAATGCCCTGCATGGCCGAACCGCCCAGATCGCGGACAGCACTTTCTATTTCCTGCATGCTATAGCTCCTTCTTTCTTACATTCTATGCCTGTTTTCCAAAGCACGTGATAAAGTCAGCTCGTCAGCATATTCCAAATCACCGCCAACAGGCAGGCCATGGGCAATACGGCTGATAACGATACCGACAGGCTTCAGCAGCTGCGCCAGATAGGCAGCAGTAGCCTCGCCTTCCACGTCAGAATTGGTAGCGATGATAACTTCCCTGACCGTATCACCCTGCAGACGCCGCAGCAGCTCTTTTACACGCAGATTATCAGGACCGATACCGTCAAGCGGTGATAAAACGCCGTGCAGCACATGGTAAACACCGTTATAACCGCGGCTGCGTTCCATCGCCATTACATCCTGCGGCTGTTCCACAACGCAGACTACACTGTGGTCGCGTCCTGCATTGCCGCAAACCTCACAGGTCTCGGCATCAGTAAGATTATAACAAATATCACACAAACAGATCTGCCGCTTGGCCTCCAGCAGTGTTTCTGCCAGACGGCGCACCTCTTCTTCCGGCATATCGATAATATGATACGCCAGGCGCAGAGCGGTTTTGGAACCAATACCGGGCAGGCGCCGCAGCTGTTCATGCACATTGGCCAGCGGCCGGATCATTCTGGCCATTTTCAGAACATGCCCGGCATTTTCATCCCGCCGGTCAGTTTGCCCATTTCAGCTTCAGTCATTTCGTCGATCTTGCGCATACCTTCGTTAACTGCCGCTACCAAAAGGTCTTCCAGCATTTCTACATCTTCCGGATCTACTGCGCTGGGATCGATCTTAACGCTGACAACTTCTTTTTTACCGCTGACAACTACGGTGACAGCACCGCCGCCTACTGTAGTTTCGATTGTACGCAGCTTTAATTCTTCCTGCATTTTTGCCATATCAGCCTGTAATTTCTGTACTTTTTTCATCATGCCCTGCATATTTCCCATACCACCGTTAAACATTATTGTTCCTCCTCGTAATGATGCCTTGCGGCAGAAATTTGATTTATAATTTTTGCAGTGTGCCGCCAAAAGCGTCCAGCGCAGCCTTCACAGCAGGTTCAACATCTTCCGCCGGAGGCTGTTTTGGAGCAGCTTTAGGTTTGGCAGCGGCAGGCTTGGCGGCAGTGATGCATTCCAACCGTACACTTTGCCGTGCCAGCCTCAGCAGCACTTCTTCAAAAGCTTTCTTATAATCAGGATCGTTCATCCTGACGCACATGAATTTATTTTTGAAACCAACGGTCAAAACGCCGTTTTCATACCCTGTAACATAACCGCCGGCGGCACAGGCCACCATAGACTGTTTTTTCTCATTCTTAAGGATCTCCAAAGCCTGGTTCCACAGATCTTCGCCTTCGGTCCAGTCACCGCTGTATTCCAGTGTCGTCGCAGCAGCTGCTTCCTCAGAAACAGGTTTCGGCTCTGTTTCAGCTTTTACCGCAGCAGCAGGCTCGGGTTCCGCCGCTGGTGCCTGAACGGCACTTACTGCCGGCGCTTTTTTTACCCGGGACGCTGCAGGAGCAGCAACCGCCGCTGCCTGTTTTTCTTCGGGTTCAGGCTTAATCTGAGTCCTGCTGTTTGCAGCACCCAAAGGCACACCGCTGCGTACCTGATGCTCCAGCTGCTCTACGCGGGCCATCAGTGCGGCAATAGTACTGCCCTCAATACGGCACAGATCAAACAGACATAATTCCGCAGTAATCCTGCCCCGCGCACTGAACCGCAATTCACCCATGGCCTGATGCAGACGTTCTTCAGCCGCCATCAGGCGATCACTGCCAAATAACGGAGCCAGCTCGGAAATAGCTTCTTCCGTATCCGTCAAATAAATTTCGTGGTATCCGGGCGATGCTTTATAGAGCAGCACCGCCCGCAGATACTCGGCCAGCTCTGTCAGGATCTGACGCACATCCTTGCCCTGCTCAGCCAAACGGTTCAGCAGCTGCAAAGCAGCTGACAAGTCCTGCCTGCCGATCGCACGCACCAGCTCACGCAGCGCTTCACGCCCCACGATACCTAAAACGTTCCGTACCGTTTCGGCAGTTACAGTATCGGCCATCACGCCGCACTGATCCAACAGGCTCAGCGCATCACGCATACCTCCGTCCGACTGAATCGCAATCAGTTTCAAGGCTTCGTCATCCGCTCTGATTTCGCTGCCGTCAGCAACCTCGCGCAGACGTTTGGCAATATCCTCATTAGTCACACGTTTAAAATCAAAACGCTGACAGCGGGAATGGATCGTTGCCGGTATCTTATGCGGCTCTGTCGTCGCCAAAATAAACACGATATGCGCCGGTGGCTCTTCCAACGTTTTCAGCAGCGCGTTAAAAGCTTCTGTCGTCAGCATATGCACTTCATCGATAATATATACTTTATAACGCCCGTTGACAGGCGCAAACATGACTTTTTCACGCAGGTCACGGATCTCATCGATACCGCGGTTAGAGGCAGCGTCGATCTCAAACACATCCATACTGCTGCCGTCATTGATCCGCTGGCAGTTGGCACACTCGTTACAGGGATTAGCAGTAGGCCCCTGCTCACAATTCAGAGCTTTCGCCAGAATCTTCGCCGTACTGGTCTTGCCTGTACCTCTTGGACCGGCAAATAAATACGCATGCGCAATCCGTCCTGTCGTCAAAGCATTGCTCAATGCGATCCTCACTGCGTCCTGACCTACAAGGGCATCGAAGCCCTGCGGCCGCCAGCGCCGGTATAGTGCTACATAAGCCATTTTCTGCCTCCTTTCCCGTCATTAAGCCTCTGAGTTTCTTATCTACTTATTATATAAAATTTACGGATATAAGTACATATCCAATTTTGTGAAAAAATTAAGGGACACTTTTGCAGTTACTGCCTGCCGGCTTCGCCGGTAGCGGTAACCCGCGCAGCTCCTTTTTCCGTCGCTGCTTCTGGGTAAGTTCGCCCTTTATTTCCCATGCGGCGCTTCGCTTCTTTGGGCAATGGCTTCACTTATATCCAATTTTGTGAAAAATTTAAGGGACACTTTTGCAGTTACTGCCTGCCGGCTTCGCCGGTAACGGTAACCCGCGCAGCTCCTTTTCCCGTCGCTGCTTCTGGGTAAGTTCGCCCTTTATTTCCCATGCGGCGCTTCGCTTCTTTGGGCAATGGCTTCACTTATATCCAATTTTGTGAAAAATTTAAGGGACACTTTTGCATCAATAATATAAAAATACAAAAAACCGACTGTCATAAACAGCCGGTTTTTTCTCAGTTGTTTCCCTGTAGGGCCACAGACGCAGGCACCCCTGCGGCACATAAGAGGATCCGCTTAGTGCTGCTTCCTTCCGGACCTGACACGGTTCACAGACTCCTATTGCGCAGGACCCGCCGCCTGCGGTCCTACAGAAAAACAAAAAGCCGCTGACCGCGGCAAACTTTTTTTAAGTGGCGGAGAGAGAGGGATTCGAACCCTCGGTACGGTTTCCCGTACACACGCTTTCCAGGCGTGCACCTTCAACCGCTCGGTCATCTCTCCAGGTTGAAAAAATCAGGGATTATGCTATTGTTTACCGCTTAAAAATAAACTTGCGGCTGGCTTAATCCAGCCGCAAGTAACAGTATACTGATTTCCGGAAGATATGTCAAGAGTTTCCATCAAGATTATGTAAAATTTTTTTCACTTCTCTATTAATCATTACTTACTTCATCAGCAGGCAGCAGCAGCAGTGAGCGCTCGGAATTAAGCGTAACGTTCTGAGCTGTTGCCCCCATTACCAGGCCTTTGACCAGGCCGGCACCGGTTTTAGTCATCGCGATCATCGACACATTTTCTTCTTCCGCCCAGCGGCAGATTTTTTTAGACGCCGCCCCTTTATCGACCAGATAAGAAGCCTTGATCCCAAAAAGTTTCATCTCGGCCACCAGTTCTTCCATCCGCGATTCGGCATTCAGCAGCTTGCTTTCAAGATCGCTCTGATTGCGGCTGCGTTCCACTACATGTACGAACACCACTTCCGCTACATGCTCACGCAGGCTGCGGATCAAATTGAGCGCCACTAAAGATTTCTTAGAAAAATCGGTCGGTATCATCAATTTACGCAACATATCATCATCGGCAATATTGTCGCTGTCACCGTCGGTTTTGGCAACAAACAATGGCCGCTTCGAAGATCTGGCAAGATCAAAGGTCGTACTGCCCAGCAAGGCACTTCTAAAAAAGCCCTTTCCATGCGAAGCCACTAAAGTCAGATCTACTTCTTTATCGTCGCCGACGCGGGTTATTTCTTCAAATACCTCGCCCCAGGGCATTTCGATACTTACTACTTCATAACCGTTGCGCATCAGCTCGTTGGCATACCCCTGCAGCTTGCTGTAAACCTTTTTATAACTACTACTGTAAGGATCTGCGTCCTCTTCTTCATCGAATACATAAGCTAGAATAATTTCTGTATTTGTATCGGGGCACAGACTGTACAGGCACGGCAGCAGTATTTCTGACTTAGGCGTAAGATCCATTGCTAACAAAACTCTTGTAAACATGTCGTTCATTGCTCCTCTTTATCTAAAAATAACTTGCGTCGACAACCCCGGCAGTTCCTGCCGACAATCTTTTTTCATCCTATTTAAATAGTTATATTTCGCCATTTATAAAAAAAATCCTGCCTTATTATTGTAAGTTGACTTTGAACAGGTTAAAATATATACAGAAATTTGAATTTATACAAAAGGAGCTAATGCGATGTTAAAGCAAAAAATCGACACAGCCGCACTCTTTGCTCAGAAAAAAACAGAAGTTCAAAGCAGCGCGCGCACTTTGCTGATACTTGACGGCCAGGAAAACGCCTATATTTCTGCCGATGAACTTACAGAAGAGCTTTTAGCAATTCCGGAAGAAGGTGCTATCTGGCTTGATATGTCATTATTCGGCTCGCACGATCAGGTAATGACCGTCGCCCGCTCCTTCAAACTGAGTCCCGCTACTCAAAACATTTTAGAAAATAAAAAACAGCAGCCGCGTTTATTCCGCGACGGCAACAACAGAATCCTCGTCTGCCGCCACCTGCAGCTAAACGAAAGCGGCAATGCCGTTTATAATAATATTTGTTTCGCCGCCAGCGCCAACAGGCTGCTTTCTCTGCAGCATGGCCGCTGTGACCGTTTAAAAAATGCGCGTACGCTGGTAACAACCCTGCAGAAGCCGAATAATACGATCCCGCAGGCTTTGACCCTGATTTTAGGCAAGATCCTTGACGACAACTGCGAGGTCATCAATTATCTGGAAGAACGGCTGCAGCTTCTGTCTGCAGCTTACAGCGAACAGGATGAACATCCGGATCCCAAAGAACTGCTGCGTCTGCGCCGCAGCCTGGTCACTGCCAAACAGGCGGTCTATCCGATGCGCCGCATCGTCAGCCGCGCCTTGCGTCAGGACCCACCTTTAGTTATCGGCAGCGATAATGCCCCCGAACTTTTGACGATCAAACTGGAAGGTGCCGTACTTACCTTATCGGTCGCCGAAGAATTACTGACTTCTCTGGAGCGGCTTTGCGTCAATGCCGCTGCTGAACGCAGCGCTGATATTCAGGCTACGCTGACTACAGTGGCAGTCATTTTCCTGCCGCTGATTTGTATCAGCAGTATTTTTGCCATGAATTTCCAGTATATGCCGGAACTGAAATCCCAATGGGGCTATCCGCTCTGCCTTGGCGTTATGGCATTGATTGCTATCTTTACGCTTAAAAAATTACAACGTAAAAAATGGTATTAATATTTCAAAATTATATTGAACCTCAAATACGCAAAAACCATCTGTACTTAAAGTACAGATGGTTTTATCAGTTTTCAGGCGTTGAATACCTTACCCGGATTAAGAATATTTTTAGGATCAAGCGCACGCTTGATTTCTTTCATCATTTTCATTTCTACCGGCTCCGTATATTTTTCCATGGCTTCGACCTTCTTAGCTCCGATGCCATGCTCGCCGGAAAGACGACCGCCCAGACTGTAAACATAAGGATAAGCTTCAGCATGGAAACGGCTTACTTCATCTTCCCACTGCTCGTCGCTCATCTCTCCTTTCAAAATCTGGAAATGCAGATTACCGTCGCCGGCATGAGCCAGCGTAAAGAGTTTAAAGCTGTAATTTTCTGCAACCTTGGTCAGATGGCGGATACAGTTAGCGATTTGATCGACCGGTACGACAAGATCATCAGAAGTGCTGACCAGACTCAAAACACGCGTAGATTCCAGACAGTTGCGACGGAGCTTCCACACACGGTCATCAGCCTCTAAAACATCAGTAGCGCCGCTGGCACTGCAGATCTCGTCCAGCTGTTCCATTTTGCTTTCAAGCTCATCTTCATTAAAGGTCTCTACCGTCACAATAACATAAAAACCGTCTTCATAATGAGGCAGCTTCAATTCGCAGTAATCGCTGGAGCTGCGTACAAACGCATTATCCATAAACTCCACGCTCGTCGGATTCAACCCCGCTTTGATCAGGTTCGGCACTAAACCGACAGCTTTATCCAAATCGGTAAAGATCGCCAGCAGATCCAGTTTATACGGACACAGCGGCAGCAACTTTAAAGTGGCTTTAGTAATAATGCCCAAAGTACCTTCACTGCCCATGATCAGCTGTTCCAGGCAATAGCCCGTCGATTTTTTCTTCAGCCGTGCGCCCACATTAACGATATCGCCGGTAGGCGTAACTGCTTCAATCGCATAGACCTGATCGCGAGTAGTGCCGTAACGTACAGCCTTATTACCGCCTGCATTAGTGGCAATATTACCGCCGATCAGACAGCTGTCAGCGCTGCAGGGGTCGCCTGCATAGAGGAAGCCGGCCGCATTGGCTTTTTCCTGAATTTCTACTGTACGCGCGCCAGCCTCGACAACCATATACATACCTTCAGTATTCAGCTCTTCGATTTTGTCCATCCGTTCCAACAGCAGAACGATACCGCCATAAACAGGGATCGCGCCGCAGGAAACACTGGTTCCGGCACTGCGTGGTGTTACCGGCACATTATATTGATTGGCGATTTTCATGACCGCCGCAACTTCTTCTGTGCTGCCAGGCCAAATTACGACCTCCGGCAGATGATGATAACGGGTATCAGTTTCCTCGTCAGTTTTGTACTTCTCAAGGGTTTCGGCATCGGTCTTTACATACTCCGCGCCCAAAGCCGTTTGCAGAGCTGCTACCACTTCTGCGCTGACCGGTTCGTATTTACTCATAACTTCCATTCCTTTCTACTGTCCTACAAAATAAGATTTTATCTTTTCCGCAGCATACTGCCGCTGCAGTTCAATAACTTACAGATCAAAGATCTTGCCCGGGTTCAAAATCAGCTGCGGGTCCATCGCCGCCTTGATCGTGCGCATGATCGCCAGCTCGCCGGCCTGGGTATATGTTTCCATTTCTCTGAGTTTTTTTGCGCCGATACCATGCTCGCCGGCCAGACGCCCGCCGATGCTGTAAGCATAAGTATAAACCTCTTTATGGAAAGCTTCCACTTTGTTTTCCCATTCTTCGTCGCTCAATTCGCATTTGCATAAAACGATATGTAGATTCCCGTCGCCGATATGCGCGTTGATTTTGACCGGGAAAGGATATTTTTCGCCTATTTTCATAATAAACTTGATCGTACCGGCGATCTCATTAACAGGAACTACCACGTCGTCCGTCAGGGAAACCAGACTGATCAGACGTACAGACTCCTGACAGTTGCGGCGCATATCCCAAATACGTTCATCGGCTTCCAGCACATCGACAGCGCCGGCAGCACTGCACAACTCATCCAGCTGCTCCATTTTCAGATCCAGCTCGTCCTCGCTGAAAGTCTCCACTGTGATGATAACATAAATGCCGTTCTCATAATGAGGGGCTCCCTTAAACTCCAGATATTCGGCCGTACCGCGCACATAGGAATTATCCATATACTCCACACTGGTCGGATTAATGCCGGCCTGCATGATTTTCGGCACTACGTCCAAGGCCTGCTCCGGATCGCTGAACACAGCCAGCAGATCAAATCTGTAAGGCGGGATCGGCTGCAGCTTAAGCGTCGCCTTAGTGATAATGCCCAGCGTGCCCTCACTGCCCATGATCAGCTGTTCCAGGCAGTACCCGGTCGATTTTTTCTTTAAACGTGCTCCCAGCTCTACGATCTCACCAGTCGGTGTTACGACCTCGACAGCGTAAACCTGGTCACGGGTCACACCGTAACGCACCGCTTTATTGCCGCCGGCATTAGTGGCAATGTTACCGCCGATCAGACAGCTTTCAGCGCTGCAGGGGTCGCCTGCATACAGAAAACCAGCCTCATTGGCATATTTTTGAATATCGACAGTACGCACACCGGCTTCAACCTCCATATACATGCCTTCGGCATTCAGCTCGATGATCTTGTTCAACCGTTCCATTAAAAGGACAATACCGCCGCATACAGGAATAGCGCCGCCAGCCAGACTGGTGCCGCCGCTGCGGACAGTGACCGGCACATCATATGTATTGGCCAGCTTGATAACAGCCGCGATCTCCTGCGCGTCCTTCGGCAGAACAACCGCCTCCGGCAGATGGAACTTGCGCGGATCAGTTTCTTCGTCAGTCTGATACTGCTCTAATTTTTCAGGCTCGGTCAAAACGTATTCAGCACCGACGATAGTCTTTAAAGCGTCCAGCACTGCTTCCGTTACGGGAGCGTAAGTTTTCATATTTCATCTTTCCTTTCCTTCTGTACTGCCAGCTCGGCAGGCGTAATCTCCGGGTGCTTATACCGAGTTTTCTGATCGGGTTTTAAACGTCCCAGGCTGATAGCATTCTGCGGACACCAGTGCGCACAACCGAAGCAATGCACACACTCGCTGCCAAAAGCAGGCTTACCAGCTGCCATAGTTATATTGCCCGCGGGGCAGACCTCGGCACAAATGCCGCAGCCGACACATTTATCATCAGCGCAGCTCAGCTTACCGAACTGCTTGATCTTATCCAGCACCCACATACCGGCAGCTGTACCGCCATACTTCCACAAAAAACCACGATCCAGATGCTGATAATTATCATACTTATTTTTGATATTACGGGCGATCAGTCCCAATTCAGCCGGAGCGTTGCGCAGCAACTTCTCCTGACGTGCCTGCGGCGAAGGAAAGACGATACTGTTATCAGGCAGCGCCACCTGAGCGCCATATGATAACCGCAGCTCACGCTGCTTTAAAAGCTCTTTCCCCTGACCCAGCGCCTGTCCAGACATCGCGCCCATAGTCACTACTAAAAAGATATACTGAGGCACCATTTTCACCTGCTGCAGAAAAGCCTCCACTACAGGCGGCAGCGCCATACAATAAACAGGGCAGACGATACCGACAACTTCGTCCTGCACCTCGTAAGGCGCTTTTAAATAACCGGTAATGCCTTCCAGCCGGCACTGCTCCAGTTCCTGCGCGATACTTTTAGCGGCATACAGGCTGTTACCTGTGCCACTCAAATAAAAAATCACTGCCATGAGGTTCGCCTCGCTTCTTTGATAATCCGTCAAACGGCAGATAAATAACCGCTTCCATTATATACCAAATGAAGTTGGATAGTCAAAAACGACATATGATCCAAATTTATCTGCTAATAAAAAAGACACCCGTAAGAGCGTCTTTTCATTCCTGCTATTATCATCAACTATCCGTACCAGCTCCATTAGCTATAAAGAGCAAATACACACCTTTATTCTAACGATTTGCAAAAACATCATATTCTGTTGTCGTTATTTTATCACTCATAAATCTTTTTTCAGTATCTCTGTAAAATTCAACCTTTGTTTTCTCCCATTTCCCGTTCTGATAGCCATAGTAAAAGCGCCAGTGCTGCATAGCATTAGAAAGATATGATTTCTCTGCTTTGGAGGCTTCTTCTTTGGTAGGATAACTGCCTGTAAATATTTCAGTGTATCGCTCAACATCAAGTATGCCTATATAAGGGTACATGACAGAATCATTTTTTTAACATCCAAAGAATAAACAGGTTCCAGATTCCGCACCTTGAACCAATGTCCTGAACCCTGCAGTCCATGTTTAGAGGGATCAAAATAACGTATGTGGACAGCATCTTTTTTATAGGTAGCGAGAACAGGCTGCATAATATCCTGCACATGCACTTTAAAAGAATCCACTACAACCTGTTCATCAGCTAAACAAGAAGCGCAGACCAAAAGCAATGCCATAATTAAAATCAGCAAACGTTTTGTCATTTCTCTCATCCTTTCAGCTTGATTATACAATGCTGAAATTTTACATTAAATCAAATTTACAATGCAACTTCTTTTATTTTCTGAACTGCTGTTACAAAACTCTCTGTCAACGCAGAGGTTTTTGCTTAGCTGTTTATATCAGAAATTACGCTGATAGCTGATACCGACAACTTTAGCATAGTTATCATGGCTGCGGGCGGTATCATAAGTATCACCCATATGTCCTTTGATACTCAACCCATCGATATCGATAAAGCCCAAGGTCATGGCAAGCGTCTGTTTTTTATCGTGGTACTGGAAGCCCAGACTGTAGGTGCGGCGCGCACCGGTCGGCACGATAAAATCGGCGCCGTCAAAAGGTATTACCGATTCATCATAGGCATAACCGCCCATGATGGTATATTTATCGCTCAGTTTATGTTCTACGCCCAAAGCATAACGCCAGCCGTTGCTCCAGTTTTTTGGAGAAGCAATAGTTCCTAAACCTTCAATGTCGATATTCAAAGCATCATAAGTACTCCATTTGGTATAGGTACCGTTCAATTCTACCCGAGTACGGTCATCAAATTTATGATTGTAACCAATAGCCCAGCTGTCGGGCAAAGTTACTTTGCCATAGGCATCTCTTTTTATACTCATACCATTTACCATATAAGCTTTAAAATCTGCTTCCATGCTGTGAGTCACCTTGCTGCGATAAACCAGGCCGATCTCATTTTTAGAATCAAAAGCATAATTGGCAGCCGCATTCCAGCCTAAAGCCCAGCTTTCACCCTTTGTTTGCGTAGCTGCATCCCCCATAAATGGAATTTGAGAATTTTTCTGCAGTTCCAGACCCACATAATTGACTTCCGCCCCCACGGCCGCACTCCACTTGTTGTCAAACTTGCGGGCATAGGTCGGCGTCAGGCTGGCGCCGTTCAAGCGAGAGAAAAAAGCATTAGATGCAACTGCAGAATCCCGTTCAAATTCTGAGATCATGCCGAAACGGCTGAACAACCCTACACCAATCCAGTCTTTGTCGTTGAGCTGTTTGACATAGTAATTGCCGGGAGCCCAACCGGCATGTACGACGTTTTTACCTTCGTCAATAGACTTTCCTGTAGCGTCATAAGCCGTATATTTGCCATGCGGGCTGATATAAACCGCACTCTGTTTAAAAGCTTCGCCCCGCACTTTGGTGATCGACGCCGGATTGTAGGCAATATTGGCGGCGTCATTCTCAGCAAACATTCGCGCTCCGCCCATAGCCACGCCTTCAGCTGACCACTCGTTGATCGCAAAGCCTTCGGCCCCAGCATCGACAGCCGGCACAGACAAAACACAGGCCAACCCTATTATCGTAAAATGTTTCTTTAAAAACAAAACAGACACCTCACAATTAACAAAATTTTCCAATATTAATAACAATATTTTAACAGCTTTTGCTTTTTATTGTGGAGAAAGTTTTAATCCAACAATTAAATTATTTTTTATAATATATTTAGCTTGCATTTTTCAACCTTTTACGTCATAATATTAGTTGAAAGTTCAACTAATATGGCGGTGAATATTATGACAAAACTGCATAATGACCTGCTGCGTGACATCGGCACGCTGGCGCGCACGATCCACTATCTTCACGATCTGCATTTTAAGGAACTGGCGCTGCAGCGGGGACAGTTTATTTTTCTGACCCGGATCTGCGAAAATACGGGTATCAATCAAAACGATTTATCGCTCTTATTGAAAGTCGATAAATCTACGACTGCCAAAGCTGTCCAAAAATTGACCGCTGCCGGTTATATAAACAGGCAGCGCAGCAGCGAAGACCAGCGGCACTGGCAGCTTTTCCCAACAGAAAAAGCTCTCCTGCTCTACGATCAAATCATCACTGAAGAAAACACCAGCCTGCAGTTGTGTCTGCAAAATTTTACAGCGTCAGAACGCAAAGAATTGAACAGGCTGTTCAAAAAAATGTGTGCCAATCTGGAAACACACTGGCAAAAAACAAAGGGTCAAAAACAAAGAATCGAGGTGCAATGATGCTGCGTTTGGCAACTATGCAGGATTTAACACGGATCATGGCTATCGTGCAGGCTACGGTCAGGGAAATGCACGCTTACGGCAACTACCAGTGGGACGAGGTTTATCCAACTGAACAGGATTTTGCCTCAGACATCACCCAAGGCGATCTTTTTGTATCAGAAGCTGAAGGACAGATCTGCGGCCTGATCTGCATCAATCAGACCGAACCAGCTGTTTATGCTGATGCCGGCTGGACTTTGGCGGAAAAAGCCCTGGTCCTGCATCGCATGGCAGTTGACCCGGCCCTGCGCGGCCGCGGTACCGGCTCTGAATTGCTGCAGCAGGCTGAAACGCTCGCTCTCAGCCTGGGACTGCGTTATTTAAAAACAGATACCTACGCCCTGAACGAAAAAGCTCAGCAGCTATTTCTAAAGCACGGCTATCATTTCTGCGGTGAAATCCAGTTCCGTAAAATGGAGCACCAGTTTTACTGTTATGAAAAAGTACTGTAAAATAAAAACACACCCTTTAAAAAGGGTGTGTTTTTACTTATAAAGCAGGGTCGTCCACGCCGTTGGCCTTAAAGGCATTGGCCCTGTCGATGCAGGTGCCGCATTCGCCGCACGGCCTGTCGCCTCCTTCATAGCACGACCAGGTATATTGATAAGGAGCACCCAAATTCAGTCCCAGCTCCACTATTTGCGCTTTATTTTTATTCAGCAGCGGTGCTTCCAGATGACACAATTTACCGCTGCCTTCATAAATGGCAGTATCCATAGCCGCATAAAACTCCGGCGTACAATCCGGATAAGCCCGTCCAGCCGCATCGTCAGCATGAGCGCCATAACAGATCGCATCAGCTCCCAATGAAATGGAAATAGCGGCAGCAGCGCTGATCAAAAGGCCATTGCGAAACGGTACATAAGTCGCTACCGTACCTTCGCCATGCTCAGCCAGCTGCTGCGCGTAGCTTTTATGTTCGATGGCTTCACTGCTGGCTGCCAGCAGTGAGCAATTACTATAGGACATGATGCCGGCAATATCCTGCTCCAGTAAACGTACACCATAATAAGCCGCAACCTTACGGGCTGCTGCCATTTCCCTGCTGTGCTTCTGCCCGTAAAAAACACACAGCGCCGTGACATTTTCCGCACCGCAGACCTGCACAGCCTGCGCCAGACAGGTGGTGCTGTCGATACCGCCGCTTAATAACACTACTTTTTTCATACTGCAACCTCCGTCACAGATCGCGCCTGATGATGGCAGGCGGTAATTCTTCCCAGGGCTTGTATTGAATCGTGCTGCAAAATACATAAGCCTTATAACGGTCGGCAGCTGTTTCAGCCGTTGCCGCTTTGGCCAGATCACGCTCACCGGCTTCACTGACCGGATAATACCTGAAAGCCTCCGCAAACAGCTGTGCCGCTTTTTCGTCATCACCATTATTATGTTCATGCTCAGCTAAAAATTTATAGGCAAAATAACGGTAAGGATTGATACCGTCGTTTTCAGCTTCCAGCTCCAGCATCTTTTCCGCTTCCTGCACGGCCTGGTCTTCCTTGCCTACCTCGCGCAAAATCGCCAGACGGCGGTAGAACATATCGCCGCGGGAAGCGCTGCGGAAGGGATGTTTATAAGCCCGGCTCAATGCATAGGCCTGATCCAGATAATTCAAAGCGGCATCCTCATTATGGGCCAACTTCCAAACGATTTCAGCTATATCCCGCAGGCACAGCACTTTATGTTCAGCTTCGCTGAGGCCCATTTCCGGTGCATCCTCCATATCAGGCTCCACATCAAGTATCGTTGCCAGGACATGCATCGCGGCTTCTACCTCATCCATCCAATATAAAGCGCGCCCCACCGTCGAGCGGCAGCGCCAGTCGTCATAATTACTGATCATGCCACGGGGAATAGGATATTCGCCGCCGGCTACATGGTTGACGCACGCCAGCCATTCCTGTTCAGTCATAGTTCAGTCACTCTCCTTTAGCTGTTTTTGATTTTATTGTACCATAAGCAGGCTGCTTCTAAAACCACTAACTATTATACACATCCACAAAAAAAGGGCTGCCCGGCCGAAGCCAAAAGCAACCATAAATAAGGGAAAGCGTTCAAAAAAGACTCATTTATCGTTGCGCACATAACGGCGCGGCATCCGCGGACTGACGCTGCAAACCAGCTCGTAGCAGATGGTTCCGGCCCACTGGGCCACCGTTTCCATAGGCAGCTCTTTGCCGCCGAAAACCGTGACTTCGTCGCCGACTTTGACAGGAGGCAGATCTGTAACGTCAAGCATCACCTGATCCATGCACACGCTGCCCACGATAGGAGCCTTGCCGCCGCCCACCAGCATATATCCCACGTTGGACAAACGCCTGTTGACACCGTCGGCATAACCGACCGGCACCGTGGCGATAACACTGGGACGGCTCAATGTATGGGTACGCCCGTAGCCGATAGTCGCGCCCGCCGGTAAAGTCTTCACAAAGCTTACCGTGGATTTGACCGTCATTACAGGCTCAAGATCTTTATAGCAGTCGGTCATATGCGCCGGGTGCAGGCCATACAGGGTGATGCCCTGACGCACCATGCCCATCTGGTATTCGCGCAGTTCCGCCAAAGCGGCACTGTTGGCGATATGGGCCAGCGGTATTTTGACGCCTTTAGCTTCGATCAAAGCCAGGGCTTCCTGAAAGCGCTCGAACTGGTGCTGGGCGTAAGCCTTGTCATCAGCGTCGGCCGTAGCAAAATGCGAGAACACCCCTTCGATCTCGATACCGGGCAAAGCCGCAGCCTTCGCCGCAAACTCACCTGCGTCGCGCACATGCACGCCGATGCGGTGCATACCGGTGTCGATGGCGATATGGATCTTGGCTTTTTTATTTAATTTTACTGCCGCTTCGTTGAGGGCAAATAAACGCTCGTCGTCAAAAACAGCATGGCTGATATCAAACTGCACCACCACATTGGCCACGCCCGGCTGCAAGGAGCCAAGAACCAATATGGGCAGGCTGATACCCGCTTCACGCAGCTCCAGCCCTTCCTGCAACAATGCCACCGCCAAAAAGTCGGCGCCGTTTTTTTCGGCCTCGCGGGCAATAGCGACCGCGCCATGTCCATACGCGTCGGCCTTAACGACGGCACACAGCTTGGTTGCTGGAGCAAGATTTTTTTTTGCAATCTGTACGTTATGCGCCACGGCATCGAGATTGATCTCGGCCCACGCGCCCCGGTCGATATGATACATAACAACAACCCACCTTCACAAAAAAACGCAGGGACACGTACATCTGCGTGCGCCTGCGGCTGATACAAAATCGAGATACGACCTTATGGTCAAATTATATGCCTTTTAAATTGATTTGTCAATAATCTGCGGCGACGCCAAAAGCCAGCCACAGCATCGCTGCGGCAGTTTATTTATTGGCAGTTTCGTGCTCGTGACCGCTGCAGCTGGACCCACAACCGGTGCAGCCACTACAGCCTGCACAACCGCCGTCTTTAGATTTTTTTAAGACGCTGCGTAAGGCCAAAAGTGCCAATACCGCCAACACGCCACCAATGATATAATCGATCATTTTTAACACCTGCTTTCGCTCACTCTGCGCCGGGCGAACAGCCGTAGGCGCTTTTATCATAGCTAAAAATTTAAAATCAAATGGGTTAGCTTTCGCTAACCACATTGTACTACATTCACGTTTTTTTAGCAAGAGCCAGTCCATGTTTTCACAAAAATACTACAAGCAGAAACAGCTTCCAGACAAAAACAGACAGCCGTCATCAAGACGACTGTCTGAATGAAACAAAAAGTGTCTAAAATTTTTATCAGAAGCTGTATTGTACCGAAGCAAGGTATTTATTGCTTTGGCTGTCACTGCCTTTTTGATAGCTGTAGCTGACACCAACGGTCCAGTCGCCTTTTTCGGCCTCCAGCCCCAGACGTCCCACAAAGAAGCCGCTGTCCATCAGATCATAGCCGATCCGGTCAGAAGCGTTGATACCCGGAACAGTAACGCCCATCACATTGTCATTGTCGCCCATGGTCCAAACATACGCTATATCTGCCGTCGGGCGCAGCTTCCAGCCGTCGTTGGTCACATTTTCGTTACTGATGCTGATACCAACAGGCAGCAGCCACAGGTTGGCTTTATCAGGACTGTATTCAGCAGCCGCACTGCCGTCAATGGTGCCCGTGTAATTGTCGGTATCAACATTCATATAACGCAGGCCTGCATAAGGCACAAATCTTGTACCATGACCGTTCTCATACAGCTTTTCACCTTTGACGCCCAAAGTAATGATCTGCGTATCAGGCTCAGCAGCAACAACACCTTTGATATCGCTGCTGGTTTTGCTGTAACCGACGTCAAAAATCAGATTGGTATCCGCATTACGAAGTCCGCCATAGTAGCTGAGACCCCAGAAATCGTATTCATTTTTCGACGCACTGCCGGTACTATCACCGCTGCCATAGCTAAAGGCCACACCGCTGTGGTATTTGCCCCGGGGTGCAAAATCTCCGCCGATAACAACGCCGTTATACTGGCCTTCGTAACTGCCATCTACTTTATCCTTATTATGGATATACTGGGCCCAGATATCGCCGCCAGCTTCCTCTGCAGCCGCTTTGCCAAAGCCGCCTCGCACGGCAGCAGCATTGCTGCCCAGAGATAAGCGATCCTGTACGATCGAACCGATATCGAAAGCTGCCAGAACACTGCTGTGGCTGGCGCCGCTGTTTTCGGCACCCTGAGCAAAGCTGTTGACGGAGGCGATGGCCTGAGCGTCACTGTTAAGGTCGCTGATAGCGTTGCTTAAATATTTGATGCCGGCAAAATCAGAATTCGTATCCGATTTCATAGCGTCCAAAATATTGGGCAGAGCCACTCCCGGCAAAGCCTCGCTGGCCTTGACCTTTTCGGTGCTTACGGTAAAGGAACCGCTGCTGAAACTGCCTTTGCCCTTGACCAGCTTGTTCAAGAGCAGGTCAGCACCGCTCCAGCCGTTGACAGCACTATTGCTGTCAGTAAAACCGCTGACTACTGTATAAGACTGATCTGCTTCAGCATTGGCGATATAAAGTTTGGCGCCTGCGTCGACGGTCAATTCACCGCCATTATCCGCAACAAGCGACGTAATAACCGGAGCTGCGACCTTCAAGGCACCTTCACCGCTGGCAGCGGCGCTATCGACCATCAACAGAGATTTATCAGCAAAGTGTGCCGTATTGGCTGACGCTAAAAAAGAAGTATCACTGTCATGGGTCAGGCTGCCGTCAACAACAAGGCCGCCGTTAATGCTGTCCAACGTCTGCGCCGTATCGACATACAGGGCAGCAGTAATATCGTTCTGTCCCCAGGTCAGCCCTGTTGCCGCAAAAGCGGCTTCCGCTTTTGCAGTATCCGTAGTGCCAAGACTCAAAACAGAGTTTTGACCGACAGTCAGCTTGCCGTCCACTGCGCCGGCAAATTCCAGCCCTGCTTTAGAAGCGGTTTGGATGGTGTCGTTACCGCTCCATACCGGGTCAAGCACGATGCTGGCGCCGTTGAGGATTACACCCTTGGCTGTCAAAATACCGGCCGAGCCTGAGTCACCGACTGCGATAGCAGTACCGGCCTTTGCTGTCAAAGTATCTGCATTGAGAGAACCTGTAACTGCTACTGTACCATTATGCAAAGTCAAATCAGTTACAGCGACAGTGCCTGCCGCCGCTACTGTACCAGCAGTATCACTGGCTTCACCGGAAGTACCTACGGTAAGCTCCGCCGTCTGCAAGGCTGCGCCTGCGTCTACGGCTACTGTACCTGCTTTTGCTTCTATTTTTTCAACTGTAAAACTGCCTGCTTCTACGTTAAGGACTGCGTCTGCATGACCGACGGTTACATCAGCATTCAAAGTACCGCCACTGACTGCTGCCGCTGTACCTAAAGTAAGCGTGCCTGCACTGTCAGTTCCACCTACTGTGAGCGTGTTGCCTGTGGCGGCAGTACCTTTAAGCAGGTCGCCGCTGCCTGCGCCGACTAAGGTCAGGCCTGTACCGTTACTGATGTTGACCGCTGCCGCTGTTTCGCTATTGCTGAACTGCAGGTCTTTAACACCCAGATCGTTATTGACAACAGTAGTACTATCACCAGCACTGCCGCCAACATTCAGGGTGCTGTTTGCGACCGTACCGGTCACATTGGCATGGACTGCACCTGTCGTACCCAACTCTTCAACTGCAGCTGCGTTACCGACACTGCCGTCCTGCAGATTGCCGGTCATCACGATGGTAGTTTTATCGGTTGCAAGTTGTCCTTCATCGATCTTTCCTAAAGCTGTACTGTAGGCCTTACTGTCGGCCAAAGTATAGCTGGCATCACTAACCGCCAATTTACCGCCGTTAAATAAAACTTTAGCATCGACACCTGCGATAACTTTTTTACCATCGGTATCAGCTTCAAAAACCTTATCTGACGCAGCTTTCAACACGCCTTTACCCATGACCATCAGTGAATTATCTGCCAAATCAAATTTATTAGTATCGCTGAGGTTATCGATATTTAAAGTACCGCCAGTTACGACAATCATACCTTTAACAGTGGTAGTAAACCGGCTTACAGAATCTTTTGTCACAAATTTATCGACAGTATAAGTGGCCTTGTCGCCGCCGGCCAGGAATACATAACCTGCGTCAGCAGTGACCGTTCCTTTGACCGTGTTGGTGTCGCCTGCCAAAGTTATCTCGGCATCATTGAGAGCAGTAACGTCACCGGTCAGGGAAACAGTTTTGCCCGCACTGCCCAAAGAAACCGACACATCTGCACCATCTACATAAACAGCATCGCCGCTGCCATCAGCATTATGTGTAGAAATGACCGTGTTATCCTGAAAATCAATATTCATAGTCCCTTGAGACTGTCCCTTTTCAATAAAAATGCCGTAAGCATTTCCGCCCTTAGAGCTTACATCAATAGTAGCATTACCTGTAAAGGTAATATTAGAGCTCACGTTATCACTCAAACCGCCGCCACTCGACCAAATGCCTGCCACCTGCTCAGAATAATCATCAGCGGCAACATTACCGCCGACCGTGATATTGGTAGTAGCCGATCCAAAGGTAATATCTGACGTCATGTTTGCGCCGCCAAAAGCATTTCTGTTGATCCTTAAACCATGAGCCCTGCCAGCGATAGCTGTAGCTGTGATCTTGGTAGTATCTCCGGCAAAATCAATGACTGTAGCCCCTCTGCCTGCTTCATTGCTATTCGTGTTGGCCGCTACGTAAAAAGCATAACTGTAACTATCGCCATCAGCTTTGAGCTCGGTATTTTTGGCATGGAAATTTAATATATTCCCGTTATTCTCCACTTCCACAGCAGTCCCGGCAGAACCACCGTCAACAGACAGCCGCTCACCTGTAGAAGTATATTCACTGCCTGTGCCGTTGTTTTTCACGATCAATCTGCCGTTAATGGTTGTATCGCCAATATTAGTTACCGTGCCGCCATCAACCTTAACATCACCGGTCAGGTTTACCGTTTTCCCCGCACTGCCAACAGTTATCTGCCCGCCGTCCTCAGCAAGAAGAGCATTAGAAGCTGTTTTGCCTGTGGCGGTGATTGTAGTATTGCCTAAAACTTTAGTTTTATTATATTTACCAGCAGCGCCAATGCCAACAGCATCACCATTAGCTGAGGTAATGTCCAGTTTTAAATCTTTTCCGATATAAACTTTCCCATCATCTTCTGATTGTACACTATCAGATAATTCACCTAAAATACCGTAAGCGTCACCATTTTCGCTAACGACATCTGCTGTAAAATTCCCCTGCAATTCCACATTACCATTATATCCAGTATATGCGCCGACATAAACTGCCACTGCGTCATCATTCTTGGCATTTACAGTAGCATTAACAGTCGTTTCCGAACCAGAATTCACATGTGCCCCATATTGGCTAATAATTGCCGCAGCCATACCGTTATCAATGTTAGCAGCAGCAAGATTGGTTACTTTACCGTTCAGATTTACTGTCCCAGGAACGCCTGATGCCCTGATGGCAGCTACAGTTGCACCAGACCCGCCTTCAACTTTTATACCAGTCTTCTGGTTATTAAAATTAACAACAGTTTCATAAGCATTACCAGGGTCACATTGAATATCCACGCCATATACTTGCGAAGTTACTTGATTAGCTTTAAGGTCAATAACTACGTCTCCATTAAAATTAGTAGTGCTTTGATATCCTAATACACCTTGGCAAAAGCTTCCTATATCAGTTTGGACCGCTTTTATTGACGTTTCCTTGCTGTTGAAAGTAATAACTTTTCCTGCATTCCCAAAATTTTGGACACCAATTATCCTAGCATTTTTTGTTATAACATCGATATCTAATTTATCTCCATTGATCGTAACGTCAGTTCCGTTAAATGCTTCCACCCCAACAACTGCATTATCAGCCGCACTCGTACCAGTACTTACTGCTTTAATTGTAAAATCACCGTTCAAATTAAGGTCGTTATGACCATTATTTCTGATACATCTGACAGTATCAGCCTGCAAATCAAAAATATAAGTCCCATTGACATTTAAAATACCATTACCTGTATTGACGATACCTATGGCTCTGCCATCCCCAGCTGTTACCTTACTCTTTACGACAACTCCCGGCTTCGCATCAACCGTCATGGTTTCATTCTGCGTATACCCTATGGCTGCATATCTGTTGCTGTTACCTTCAAAGTTACCATCATCTGCAATAATATCCAAATTACTGCTAATAGTAATATCTTTATCTTTGATCGTACCCGACGCCCAAGCGTCCCCCCCAGATATACAAACGGACATGACGCCCGCTGCCAGCAGCGAACACAATACCTTTCTTTGAAGTTCCTTTTTCCTTATAGAAGTTCTCGACATCATCATCAACCATCCTCTCGATTTTTAACCGTTTAGGGTTTGCAACACCACTATTATTGCTTTTATAATAGTTTTTTATCTATTATAAAAGTTATCATTTTCATTATAGCACCTTTGTACCCCCCCACAAGACCCGGGCCGTTTTTTCTTCAACCGGCCTATAAAAAAACAGAGATAACCTTCCACCAGGGAAAGTATCTCCGTCAGTAAATTGCAACTGGCTGTCATCCCATAATGGTTTAGACCCTGTAGTTTTGCGTCGCCAGCTTTCACTGGCTTTGCCATTATATCGAATTGGTTAAATTTCTTTTATATAACAAAAGAATATCATAATTACTTCATTTTTTCAAGGGAATTTATTTATTTTAGCAAGGATTTATGTTTTTCGAAATTCCAGAAAATTTCTTTACACACTTTATTTTAGCCCGCAAAAAAGCTCCGCCACATAAAATGGACGGAGCTTTAACTATTTATACTTTTTACTGCCTGTTATCAGTCGGCAAAAACAGTATTGCGGGTTTCCCAGCGTTTAAACTGGCAGTAGCCCCAGGGAGCATAAATGCCAAAGGTGATAGCTGTCAGAATCATAATGAGCAGCCACTGGAAGAAGAAACCCAGACCCGTGCCGTCGAAACGCAGCCGTCTGCCTTCTACATAAGTGTTAGCACAAATCCAGCGCTGCTGCGCCGAATAGGCCCACGGGAAGAACAGCCCAAAGGTGAGCAAAGAGACCACAGTCGTCCAGACCAGCAGCCATAAATAGCCCAGGCCGGAGCCGACAAAAACAAACGGTTTATTCATAACGACACCTCCGATATATTGGATTGAGATAGTAGTGCAGTTTTACTGCATTTTTTCTACTAATAATTTATTGACCATACCCGGGTTTGCTTTTCCGCGGGATTTTTTCATAACCTGACCGACCAGGAAGCCGATAGCACGGTCTTTACCTGCTTTAAAGTCGGCAATAGACTGCGGATTTTCGGCCAGCACTTCGTCAACGATGGCAGCAATAGCGCCTTCGTCGCTGACCTGTTCCAGGCCCAGCTCCTGCACAAGGGCTTTAGGTGATTTATCTTCTTTGAGCATTTCGGCAAAAACTTTTTTCGCCAATTTGCTGGACAGCACGCCTGCTTTGACCAGCCCAACCATTTCGCCCAGGTTCTCGGGCTTGATGGGGAAGGCTTCGATCTCGATGCCTTCGTTGTTGAGGTAAGCGGAAACGTCGCCCAAGAGCCAGTTAGCCACGCCTTTATCATCGCCGGCGTTTTTGCAGGCAGCGTCAAAGTAGTCGGCCATAGCCTTGGTAGCAACGATCAAACCTGCGTCATAGGCAGTCAGCCCATTGTCTGTCATCAGGCGCTGTTGGCGCTGTGCTGGCAGTTCGGGCAGTTCGTTTTTAACACGCTCGATCCAGGCATCGTCAAGCTCGACGGGCACCAGGTCAGGCTCGGGGAAGTAGCGGTAATCGTGGGCTTCTTCTTTGCTGCGCATGGACAAGGTCAGGCCCTGGGCGTCGTCCCAGGTGCGGGTCTCCTGTACAACGGTGCCGCCGCTTTCGACCAGGTCGATCTGACGCTCGACTTCGTATTCGATAGCGCGCACCAAAGCGCGGAAAGAGTTAAGGTTTTTGATCTCGGCACGAGTGCCGAATTCAGTAGCGCCTTCAGGCATGACCGAGATGTTGGCGTCGCAGCGCAGGCTGCCTTCCTGCATTTTGCAGTCGCAGACATCGGTATATTCCAAAATGGCTTTTAATTGTTCCAGGTAGGCGCGGGCTTCTTCGGAGCTGCGCATATCAGGCTCGGAGACAATCTCGATCAGAGGTACGCCGGCACGGTTGTAGTCTACTGCCGACGAGTCGGAGGTACTGATCGTAGCGCCGCTGTGGTTCAGCTTCCCGGCATCTTCTTCCATATGGATACGGGTCACGCCGATACGTTTTTTCTCGCCTTCCACTTCAATGTCGATATGGCCGCCCAGGCAAATAGGCTGATCGAATTGAGAGATCTGATAGTTTTTTGACAGATCGGGATAAAAATAGTTTTTACGGTCGAATTTATTGAATTTCTGGATATCGCAGTTCAGAGCCAGTCCCGCACGGATCGCAAATTCCACCACCTGTTTGTTGAGCACAGGCAAAGCGCCGGGCATCCCCAGGCAGACCGGGCAGACATGGGTGTTAGGCTCGCCGCCGAACTCAGTCGAGCAGGAGCAGAACGCTTTAGAATTTGTTTTGAGCTCGGCATGGACTTCCAAACCGATAACAGTAGTATATTTTTTCATTATTTGTTACCTCCTAACGGTGCCAGTACCTTGTGGTATTCGTTGGCTTGTTCAAAGGTATAGGCTGCACGCAGCACGGTTTCTTCGTCCAGCGGTTTGCCGATCAGCTGCATGCCCACAGGCATACCGTCCGCGAAGCCGCAGGGTACGGAAATCCCCGGCAGGCCCGCCATATTGACCGGAATGGTGTAAACGTCGAGCATATAGATGGACAAAGGATCCATTTTGCCGTCGATAGGATAAGCAACGACCGGGGAGGTCGGCGCCAGGATAACGTCACATTTTTCAAAAGCGCTGTCAAAGTCGCGGCGGATAAGCGTGCGCACCTGCATGGCTTTTTTATAGTAAGCATCGTAATAGCCGCTGCTCAAAACATAAGTTCCCAGCATGATACGGCGTTTTACTTCCGCGCCGAAGCCTTCTGTACGGCTGAGCGTAGTCATTTCGGGCGCGCTGGTAGCATTAGCCGCACGGAAACCGTACCGGACGCCGTCATAACGGGCCAGATTGGCGGAAGCCTCCGCCGGAGCAATGATGTAATAGGTAATGACCGCATATTCGGTATGAGGCAGGGAAATCTCAACGATCTCAGCGCCCATGGCTTCGTATTGAGCGATTGCTTTTTTCAGTTCGGCATGGACTTTGGGGTCCAGGCCTTCGCCGTAATATTCTTTCGGCAGACCGATACGCAGGCCTTTAACGTCCTGACGCAGAGCTTTGGTAAAGTCAGGCACTTCCACCGGCAGCGAAGTAGAATCATGCTCGTCCTTGCCGCAGATAGTATTGAGCACTGTAGCGGCATCGGTAACGTCGCGGGTGATCGGCCCGATCTGGTCGAGCGAAGACGCAAAAGCCACGCAGCCGTAACGGGAAACACGGCCATAGGTCGGTTTGATACCGACACAGCCGTTAAAAGAAGCAGGCTGACGAATGGAACCGCCGGTATCTGAACCCAGAGTCCAGATAGCTTCGCCGGCCGCGATAGCAGCGGCACTGCCGCCGGAGGAGCCTCCGGGTACGCGGTCCAGGTTCCAGGGATTATGAGTAGCCTGGAAATAAGACGATTCGGTAGTAGAACCCATCGCAAATTCGTCCATATTGGTTTTGCCGAGGAAAATAGTTTCTTCGGCGCGAAGTTTTTTAATAACATGCGCATCATAAATCGGCACAACGTTAGCCAGCATTTTGGACGAGCAGGTCGTCAGCAGCCCTTTGGTGCAGATGTTGTCTTTGATAGCGCCGGGGATACCTGCCAGCGGCGCGATCTTTTCGCCGGCGGCGATCATGGCATCGACTTTAGCGGCCTGTGCCAGAGCATTTTCTTTATCCAGCGTCACATAGGCTTTGACCTGATCCTCGACAGCGTCGATGCGCTCATACAGAGCTTTAGTCAGTTCCACGGAGCTGATTTCTTTATTAACGAGTTTATCATGCAATTCATGAGCAGTGCTCTTGTAAAGATCCACAGTAGTTCCTCCCTCTCTTATTCGATAACGCGGGGCACTTTAAAGCCGCCGTTATGGACTGCCGGAGCATTTTTCAGCGCTTCTTCCTGAGTAACGCCGGGCAGAGCTACGTCCTCACGAAACGCGTTGCTGATCGGCAGCACGTACGGAGTCGGCTCGATGCCTGCGGTATCAAGCTTCTGCAAAATATCGGCATAATTGAGGATCTGATTGAACTGTTCCGTGAATTTTTCCATTTCACCCTCAGGAATAGTCAAACGGGAAAGCTGGGCGATGTATTCTACATCTTTGGTCGTGACCTTCATTTTTTCACCTTCCTATGTTCATAAATCTATATTTTTCAACATTTAAAAACTCGCCTAATATTATACCATAAAATAGCTTTTACTGTCATGTTCATTGAGAAAATGAATTATATATAGTGATCTAAATTATTCTCAATAAAATACTTGGACAATAAAATCGTTATGAACTTCTTACATAACAAGTAAAACCCTGATTACCTTTTTTGCCTTTTCGCTGATTAAGGATTTTCTTATTCAACTTTTCCTGTTTGGCACTGATTAAAATTTTTATTCAGTATCAGGAATAAGCTCCGAATAGGTATTTAAGCCTCCCAGCTCTTTATTGGCCTCTGCCAGCAAATAGTTAAGCTCTGCATCTTCCCACAGCCATTTTTGATTGATGAACGACGGACAGAAAGATTTGAAATCGCCTTGATTTCTATATGTGCCTTGTTGAAATTTTTCCAAACGGTTAGGCATCCTATTCAACTCCTACAAAAGCATTTTCTCCAAACTTTTCACAAAAAACTGTATACCTGCATATAGAAATAATTATATCATATTTAATTTGAAAAAACCTCTACACGATTCCACTATTTCCAACGGTAGCTAACTGCCTGCGCAAATTTACAGCATTATCACACAAAACCTATTATAATAGTAGTATAAGGAGTGTGATAACCATGCAAAATATCAACGCTTTCGACCACGCAGAAACAATTTTAAAGGTTTTGGCCAAAGGTGCTTTTCTTACTACCGCCGCAGGCGGCAAGCAAAACACCATGACCATCGGCTGGGGTTCACTGGGCAATATTTGGGGCAAATCAGTCTTTACCGTGATGGTGCGCCAATCCCGCTACACCCACGAGCTGATCGAGGCCAGCAGCGAGTTTACTGTAAGTTTGCCGCTGACTGCGGATTTTGCCAAAGCCCTGGGCCTGTGCGGCACTAAATCGGGCCGCGATATGGATAAATTTGCAGCGGCAGGGCTGGTTGCCGAGCCTGGGCAAACGGTGAAAGTTCCCGTTGTTAAAGGCGCAGGACTGCATCTGGAATGCCGCATCCTGGAAAAACGCGAGATGGATCCGGAAAACTTTGACCGGGCTTTGGCCGACAAATGGTATGCCGACAAAGACTGGCACACTTGCTACACCGGCGAGATCGTCGCCGCTTATCTGGACTAAAGGACATATAGTATAGTAGTAAATATCAAAGACGTGACCTAAAGAGGTCACGTCTTTGATATTTACCATAAATTTATAAATTAGTATTTATCCGTCTTTTTACTATTACAAGCCTTACAAAGCATTTGGCAATTATCGATAACCGTTTCTCCACCTTTACTCCACGGTTTGATATGGTCTCCTTCCATTTCCCCAAACTCAAAATGTTCCCCACAAACGGGACATTTACCATTCTGTTTACTATATGCCAGCATTTTATCTCTCTTATCAAATGCCCTCAAATTTAACAACCTACCCGCAAATGGATCTGTATCTCGACAAAGCAAAAAACCATAAATACCTTTCGGTTTCTGTACGTCCTCATCTTCATGCAGACGCTTTACTTCTCCATCCATGACAGAAGAATTGTATGTACAGCTATGATATTCGTTATAAAAATGACACCAATCCAATCCTTTCATATCGGCATAATATTTTGGAAAAATCTTTTCTACCCAATGGATAACATCTTGAAAATACTGCCACAGTTCATCAGCATCTGAGTCCGATTTATGTAATGCCATATACTCTGTAATATCTTTTATTCCCTGATATTCACAAATCCCTTTAAGTGCTTTTTCAAGAAGTTCCTGCCTGTTCGGATCACCTATAATGTATTTATCCGACAGTAATTTTGCAGCGCAGTTCCGTTTTGAAAAATGCCGTTTCGCATCCGAAAGCCACTCACCTGTATAAACGGAATTTCGTAATTCCTGGTCTGACAATTTTTCTCCTGCAATATTGACAACCTTGAACCATTCTAATTTTTCTGATTCCTCACCCTCACAGATATAAACCATAAATTCATAGTTCATAATCGTATTAAACTTATCGTCAGTCAGTGCGTCCCAATAATATTTTTTACCATCAATAACAATCGAAAACTTATGCTTTAAATACTTCATGACAGACAGCGTTCTTTGCTGACCATCCAATACCTCATAGCTGTCATTGCCGACTTTCACCCAATACATGACATTTAAAGGGAACCCTTTTAGCACAGTTTGTATAACAGCCTCTGCCTGCTCGTTGTCATAAACAAATTCCCGCTGATACGGTGGGCGTACTGCAAGCCGGCCTCCATAGGCAAAAACACCATCTTCACCATTGTCAGCATAGCTCTCAAAAATCTCTCTGACTTTTATCTGTTTTGGCTCAATTCTCATTTTTCTATTCTCCTCTTAATTAGGATTCTCGCATACATAGTTTTTGGTGTTCCATCCTTTTGTATAATTACTGCACGAGCATTTAAATCGTTTGCATTTTTATACTCATCGGTTGTATATCTTTTTATTTTGTAAGGATCATCATTTCTCTGTGTTATGCCCAAAATTTCAAATTGATCCGGATTAAATTTATCTAAAAATGTAATTGGTACACCCATTATTCCATTACATCTTTTTCTTAATAAATATTCGCTTGTATCTTCGTTCTCCATGTATAACCGGTTGCGTAATGCCACTGTCTTCACACCACAATCCGTTAGAGAATCCCTTTCCCTCGCTCTCGGTCGCTCCGACAATCTCGAACTGGTCTGGACTATACTTGTCCAGGAATGTAATCGGCACTCCCATGATTCCGTTACATCTTGCGCTTGATGATAATTCGGAAGTAAGGCGTAATTCTGCGTTCCGTTCCGTTCCGTTCCGTTCCGTTCCGTTCCGTTCCGTTCCGTTCCGTTCCGTTCCGTTCCGTTCCGTTCCGTTCCGTTCCGTTCCGTTCCGTTCCGTTCCGTTCCGTTCCGTTAAAATTGTCGCCGACTTCGACTATGTATGTCAAGTCTTTTTTATCATTTCCTTTACGAAATTTTACGATTTCAAATTGCTCTGGGCTATGTTTATCCAGATATGTTATTGGAACTCCCATATATTCGAAATAATCACATGGAATATCTGATGTTTTATCAACATTTATTGCATCATAGTTATCATACTTAGGATATTCTTTTTCATTTCCTTTGTATTTTTTATATAAGATCAGGTTTTCATGTCTTCTCAAATAATCAAGATTTGTAAACCATCTGACACCTTTTACTCTAATATATTTTCTTCCGTCATTATCAACGCCGCATCCTGCTGCATTAAGAGGATAGTCATCAGGCACATAAAATTTTCTATCGCCACTGTGAATACTTGCACCAAGCCACAATTTATTATCTTTTATAAGCGGAAATATCTCCTTATATGTAATCGCATTAACATTGCCAATAATTAAAAAATCTTTTTGATACTCCATTAATTGCGCAACATATTCTCTAAACAGGCTAAAAGGAGGATTCGTAACTAAAATATCAGCTTGTTTTAGATACTCAATACATTCTACAGAACGAAAATCTCCGTCACCTTTTAGTTTTTTAACGCCACGTTTTTTTGATTTTAAAAGCACATCAATATCTACGTCTGAAACACCTCTGCCGTTGGCCATAGGAATTTCCTTTATATCCATAACATACCCATTACCTGCAACAACCAGTTCATTTTCAACATCAAAAAGCTTAATTTGTCGCCCTAGCATAGGAGAAGTATTATATGAAGTACATATTAGTCTTTTTAAACCAAGATAGTTAAAATTTCTCAGAAAGAATTTGCAAAAATTACTTTCAAAAGGATCATCACAATTACAGAGTACAGTTTTTCCTTTGAACTTATCTTCATAGTGATTTATTTCTGCCTGTATATCTTCATAAGCAGTATAAAACTCATCTTTCTTTGCGCCTTTCGCTTTCGATAGACCTGTATTTTTTGCCATCCTATTCTCCTCCGTCATTATACCTACAGATATTGCTGCAATATCACTCATTACGACTACAGATCATCCCAAAATCATTAATATACCATCACCTATAATTAAAGTATAGATTATATACATATAACAATCAATATTGCCTTGAAAATTAAGACATTTAATTTCACTTAAAAACAGTAGCAAAAAAAACAAAGGCTCGTGATTTACCTCCAAAATGTTACTTATGTCTAACGTTTTGAATATACATCGGCCTTTGTTTTTTGCTTTTTATTTCTCTGTCAAAACAACTACTATTCCCAAAGTTTGTTTATCACGGACTATAAATTAAGCCTGAACAGTATACTCCTACACAACTGCGCCGCCATTAAGCAGGCGCAAAAATTCCGCTTCATCCAGCACGGTAACGCCCAGCTGTTCGGCTTTGGTCAGCTTGCTGCCAGCTTCGGCACCAGCTACCACATAGTCGGTTTTTTTGCTGACGCTGCCGCTGACTTTAGCACCCACGTCCTGCGCCAGGGTCTGCGCTTCGGCGCGTCCCAAGTTCGGCATGGTGCCGGTAAAGACCAGGGTTTTGCCGTAGAAAGGGTGTTCGGCACTGACGGCCTGCACCTGCATTTCTACATTCAGCCCCAGATCTTTAAGACGCGCCAGCAGGTCGCGGTGCGCCGGTGCTGCCAGGTAAGTAACTACGCTTTCAGCAATCTTGGGGCCAATGTCGTCGATAGCGGCGATCTGCTCCGCATCGGCGGCCAGCAAATTATCCAGCGTGCCGAAGGCCAGTGCCAGCAGGCGGGCCACCTTAGCGCCCACATGGCGGATGCCCAGTCCAAACAGCAACCGGTCAAAGCTTTGCTCCTTACTGGCAGCGATGGCGTTGACCAGATTTTCGGCCGATTTCTCGCCCATCCTATCCAGCACCACCAGCTGTTCTTTGGTCAGCAAATACAGGTCGCTAACGTCACGGACCAGCTCTGCGTCCAGCAGTTGATTGATAACAGCCGGGCCACAGCCGTCGATGTCCATAGCGCCCTTAGAAGCAAAATGGATCAAGCCCTCGCGCCCTAAAGCCGGGCAATGGGGATTGGTGCAGCGCAGGGCAGCTTCGCCGTCCTTACGCTCTACCGCCCAGCCACACTCGGGACATTCTGCCGGCATGGCATAAGGCTCGGTGCCTTCGGGCCGCTTGCTTAAAACTACATGCAGCACTTCGGGAATGATCTCGCCCGCTTTATTGATGACTACCGTATCGCCGATACGGATGTCTTTAGCTTTAATAAAATCTTCGTTGTGCAGGGTCGCCCTGCTCACCGTACTGCCCGATAACCTGACCGGTGTCAGCACCGCCGTCGGCGTCAGCACGCCTGTGCGCCCCACCTGGATCACGACGTCCTCCAGCTTGGTTTCGGCCTGTTCCGGCGGGAACTTAAAGGCAATGGCCCAGCGGGGGTCTTTGCCTGTCGCTCCCAAAATATCCTGCTGGTAGACGGCGTTGACCTTCAGCACCACACCGTCCGTATCATAAGCCAGGTCTTTGCGCACGGCATCAAATTCTTTGATATAGCCGATAGCCGCATCGATGCTTTTGACGACCCGGTAATTTTCGCTGACTTTGAAGCCGTAAGCAGCCAGCATGGCCAACGAATCGGCGTGCTTGTCCAGCGCGCCCTCGCCTACGGAATAGGCGAAAAAGCTTAGGGACCGCTGCGCCGTAACATTAGGGTCCAGCTGGCGCAGGCTGCCCGCCGCCGCATTGCGGGGATTGGCAAATTCGCTTTCGCCTGCTTCCAAACGCTGCTCGTTGAGCTGCATAAAGGCATGACGAGGCATATAGACCTCGCCACGCACGTCTAGCAGCTCCGGCGGCGCTGCGCCGCCTTTCATATTCAGCACTAAAGGGATAGCCCTGATGGTGCGCACATTAGCAGTAACGTTTTCGCCGATGACACCGTCGCCACGGGTCGCAGCCCGCACCAGCCGTCCGTTTTCGTAGATCAGGCTGCAAGCCAGACCGTCGATTTTAGGCTCCATTACATACTCCACTGCGCTGCCTTCCGGCAGACCGCCTCGCACACGCTGGTCAAAGGCCAGCAGCTCTGCGTCAGAGAAGGCATTGCCCAGGCTCAAAAGCGGCGTCAGGTGTTTGACCTCGGAAAATTCAGGGTTCACCTTGCCGCCAACACGGCGTGTAGGCGAATCGGCAGGCACATCGTCAGGATAAGCCGCTTCCAGCTCCCGCAGGCGTACCAGCATCCGGTCGTATTCCGCATCGGTGATCTCGGGTGCGTCCAGCACATAATATAAAAATTCGTGATGGCGGATCTCCCCCCGCAAATGCTCGGCTTCAGCTAAAGCCTGTGCGCGCTCCAGTTCCATGACTGCCTCCTTCATTATCTGCATATTGGGCCGCTGCCGCAGCCTTACTTAAACACTTTATCGGTTCTATTATAATCCATTTAAAATGTACGGATAAATTCAAAAAATTACCTTAGCGGTGTTTTTTATGTTTTTATTTTTGCCAAATCACTTTAACAAAAGAAAGCCATATTACTATGTATTAGAATCAGACCTGAACTGTTAATCCCTACTGTTATTCCTAAACAAAATACAGCAACAGAACGGACGAACCACAGGGAAAAGCGCACATTGTGAGCCATTCCGTTGTGTGCGAAGCAAGTTGTAAGTGCTGCAGGGTATGTTTGAGGTATCTGCAAGGCAGTTGTTGGCGCAGCCAAACAACTGTTAATTTAATTTTCCACTTGATGCCGAGGTGCCCGAGAAGCCGGACAGCGAGCAAAGCAAAACAGGAATTGTCACAGTGCGCAAAATTCTTTGGTTACTTTCTTAGCAAGAAAGTAACATAACAAATACAAAACCAACCATCTAAACGTCTACAGCTTTCTTTACAAGAAAGCGCCTACACTTTTTTCAATACCGCATACTTGGTCAGCAGGCTGCGAATACCGGCGCCGTCAAAAGCAACCTTCACTTCCTGTCCATCCGGCGATGAAGCCACGCTCACTACAGTGCCCACGCCCCATTTGGTGTGGCCAACCTTATCGCCGGCCTTAAAACTGCCGCCGGCAGCAGCTCCCGCAGTGCTCATTGCCTGCTTGGGAATAAAGCTTTCCTGCCCACCCAGGAACCAGTTCGTATCACGGCTGCGTTTCTGCGGTTTTGCTTCCACCATATTGATCGTCCTGCGTTCTAATGCCGGACGTTTGAAGACCGTAACCAGATTACGCGGCACTTCCTGTAAAAACCGTGACGGCGGGTAGGACACCGTATGCCCATAAATAGTCCGCATCTTTGCATTGCTCAAAAAGAGCTGTTTCTCTGCACGGGTAATGCCAACATAACACAAGCGGCGTTCTTCTTCCACTTCTTCCTCATTCATCAGCGTCCGCGCATGTGGGAAAATACCTTCCTCCATGCCGGCCAAAAAGACGATTGGGAATTCCAGACCCTTCGAAGAATGCAGTGTCATCAGCGTAATAGCGTCCTCACCCAGCTCGGCATCATCGATATCCGACACCAGCGCCACATGCCCCAGGAAATTTTCCAGATTATTCTCTTCTTCCGTCTTGGCAAATTCCTGCCCGACAGACATCAATTCCATCAGGTTGTCAATGCGGCTCTGCGCCTGCGCTGTATGCTCATTCCGCAGTTCTTCCATATAACCGGTCTTATTCAGCACCTGTTCGATCAGTTCCTCTACCGGCAGGTTATCAGCCTGATTCATCAAATCAAAAATGATAGCCGCCAGTTCATCCAGCTTGCTGACGAAACGGATGCTCAGTCCTTCGACCTGCGCGGCATTCGATACCACGTCAAACAACGACATCCCATTTTCAGCGGCATGGGCCTGCAGCTTGGCCAGCGTTGCATCGCCGATACCGCGGCGCGGCACATTGATGATCCGCAGCAGACTCAGCGAATCTGCCGGGTTAAAAATAACTCGCAGATAAGCGATGATATCCTTGATCTCCTTACGGTCGTAGAATTTAAGTCCTCCGACCATATTATAGGTGATCCCGCTTTTGATAAGCATTTCCTCAAAAATACGCGACTGCGTATTCGTGCGGTACAAGACTGCCATCTCGCCCAGCTTCATATTCTGCTGGCCCTGCAGCTCCTGCAGTTTTTCGATCACAAAACGGGCCTCGTCGCGTTCGTCGATAGCCTGAAAATAAGTAATCGCCACACCATTATCATTATCCGTCCACAAATTTTTAGGTTTGCGGCCTGTATTATTTTCAATAACAGCATTCGCGGCATCCAAAATAACCTGCGTACTGCGGTAGTTCTGTTCCAGCTTGATGATTTTGGCTTCGGGATAATCCTTTTCAAAATCCAGAATGTTCTGGATATCAGCACCGCGCCAGCCGTAAATGCTCTGGTCGGCATCGCCCACGACACAGATATTACGATGTCTGGCAGCCAGAAGCTTGGTTAAAAGATATTGGGCATGGTTGGTATCCTGATATTCGTCTACCAGCAGATAATCAAAACGCTCCTGATACTTAGCGCGCACTTCTTCGCTTTCCTGCAGCAGCCGTATCGACAGTACCAGCAGATCGTCAAAATCCACCGCGTTATTGACCAGCAGTTTATTCTGATAACGTTCATAGATCTCCGCAACTTTCTGATTGTAAAAATCCGAAGCAGCTTTACTGAAATCACTGACGCTCTGCAGCTGGTTTTTGGCATTGGAAATGCGCGACGCGATACCGGCCGGCTGAAAACGCTTTTCATCCAGATTCAGTTCTTTTAAAATCTGTTTAATCAGGTTCTGGCTGTCGCTGCTGTCATAGATAGCAAAATTACTGCCATAACCGCCTAATTTAGTTATTTCCATCCGCAAAAAACGGGCACAGAAAGCATGGAAGGTAAACAGCCAGACATCTTTAGCCGCAGCTCCCGCCATTTTATCGACGCGCTCGCGCATTTCGGCGGCCGCTTTATTGGTAAACGTAATTGCTAAAATACGGTAAGGACGTACGCCCTGTTGCAGCAAATGTGCGATCCGGCAAGTAAGCACCTTGGTCTTGCCGCTGCCGGCGCCTGCCATGATCAGCATGGGTCCGTTGGTTGTCTGTACTGCTTCGGCCTGTTCTGGATTAAGGCCTGCTAAGGTCTCTGTCATTGGTTCCTCCGTCTATTCGGCACTGCCTGTGCCGCATCTTTTTATTTTATCGTAACTTTAATACTATTCGCTTCTGATTCACTTTTTCCTGCTATTTTATTCGCCGCAGCCAAGAAAATAAATAATCACTGAAAATAAATCCAGTGCTTTTACTTTATTCTCCTTGTGCCAGTCTGCTGACTATTTCTGTATCGGCAGGACAAAACTGATACTGCAGCAGTTCTGCCGGCCGCACCCATAAAATTTTCTGATGTACGCTTTTTTGCGGCACACCGCCGGTTATTTTGGCGGCAAAAAAAGAAAGCCCTATTTTATTATCCGGATAAGTATAACTGGTTTGCTCAAGCAGAGCCACAATATCTATCTCTATCCCCAGCTCTTCCCGGCATTCACGTACTAAGCAGTCTGCAGCTGTTTCACCCGCTTCCTGCTTACCGCCCGGAAACTCCCATAAAAAGGCGCAGCTGCCGCCTGCACCGCGCTGGCAAATCAGTATTTCTCCTGCTGTATTGCGAATAATCGCCGCCGATACCAAAATCATAACCTTTACCCCGATCCTTATTGTTATAACAGCATTTTATCACAAAACAGGTTCTTCTTTCATAAAAAATACTCCGCCGCAGCGGAGTATTTTTTGACTGCTGATCTTAATTCACCTTACATCACAAAATAAAATCCTCAGCTATCGGCATTCAGGGCCATTACCAGCTCCAGACGCGTATCGACGCCTAATTTGCGGTAGATCCCCTGCAAAGCCTTTTTCACTGTTATCTCGGCAATAAACATTTCCGCGGCAATTTCCGCGTTAGTCCTGCCCTGCACAACAAAGTTTGCGATCTCGGCCTCTCTGGCAGTCAAAGTTTTGCCGCCCATGATATACGAAGCTTTGTGCTTGATATTTTTTAAATTTTCCTGATATACTGCACCCAGCTCCAATATCTTTGCCAGCAGCTCCGGTTCACCGCTGTTTTGCTGTGCTGCTTTTTTGAGCAGCGGTTCCAGCACGTCAAAATTTTCCACAAAAGGCATCACGATCCCGTCTGCAGCCGCCAGCACCAGTGCCCGGTTCAATTCGCTCAAAGCTTCGTTTTCATGCTGCAGACCGTCCTGTGCCGCAGCACTGTAGACCGCAGCATAAATACTCAGTAAAAAATTATTAAAACTCCGCGCCGCCGCTTCAAATTCACGCAGCTGCCCCAAAAGCGGCAGATAGTCCTTCTGCAGCAGTAAATAGCGTCCATAAACGATATATAAACAGCCCCAGGCTGAATAAAGCAGACCCGATTTCTGAAAATCACCCTTCTGCAGCCAGCTAACGAGCAGTTTGCCCTTGTCCCCCAGCTGCAGATCGATCCAGGCGCGGCTGGCTTCGATAGTTTTGCGGTATAAATGCTCCTGCACTGTCGTCTGCAGAGCATCCAGCCGTCTGCTGATCTCACGGACACGTTTTTTATTACCCAAAGCTATACTGATACGCAGAGCAATAAATTCAGCACACAGCTCTACGCTGACCTGTTCGTTGCGCCGTGAAACATTCAGTGCTTCCGTTGCCAAAATAAACGCTTTTTCCCAATAACCGCGCTGAAAATACGCTTCCGATGCCAGTACATATTCAGAACCGGCGCCGTGATTCTGCACCAGACGGTAGTAATATGCCATAGCCTGCGGAAAAACATCCAGGGTTTTCTGCAGCGTACCGGCCTGACGGTAAAACATAAACAAAATCGAATTGGCACCGCCGCCCCAGATAGTCTGCGGCGAGAAAAAGCGTACCGGCTGCCGCAGCAGCTGCAGCGACTTTTTAAAATAAGCCGCCATGGCTTCCACATCATTATACTGGGTCTCACCCAGCAAAAACTCCAGCTCGCCCAGACACTGCTCCCGTTCCTGTCTGTCCTCCAGCTGCCCAATATATTTCCGCAGCTTCCTGATTTCCTGCTGCAGCCGTTCGTTTTCCCCGCTCAAAAACAGCCACAGCGCATAAATCAAGCCCGCTTTGATATGCTTTTGCCTGATCGTTTCAGGCGCTTCGCCAAAATAAGCCATAATTTTATTTTTATAATTGTTCTCAAAGCTGCAGCCGCGGTCTTTTTCAAAAACGGTCAGCATCTTGTCATAATCGCCGGCTGTATGATAGTAGCAAAAGGCTGTCAGAAAATCGTTCTGCAGCTCATACCACTGACCACTGCGCCGGCACAAACGACGCCGTTCTGTATCCGGCAGTTCTGCTCCCAGACGCTGCAGATAGACTTTGAATGCATTATGGATATGGTATTGTCCTCTCAGCAGCTCATAACTGATAAAGCCATGTCTGAGCGCCAGATTTTCCAGCAGAGCTGGCGCCGCATCATTTTCCGTTATATAAGCAGCCTGGCGTCCACTAAAATCCTCATTTAAAATAGACAGCTCTGTTAAAAGTGTTTTTTCCGCTTCGCTGCAGGAATTATAAGCCACGGCCTGTACCAGCCGCAGCAGTTCTTCGCCTGTTTGCGGGCTCTGCCCGTTGTGGTACTGCCGCAGATACAGATATAGGGCGCTGACCCAGCCTTCTGTAGCAGCCAGCAGATTTTCGGCGGCACGACGTTCTAAAACTATCCCGTTTTTACGATAATAAACAATAATATCACTCACTTCAAAAGCAAAATCCTTCGGCTGCAGATACAGACACTCACCTTTCAGGACCAGCTCATCCAAAGTGAAATCCGGCGGCCGCTGTGTCAGCAGCACAAAATGCCAGTTGGGCAGATCAGCTTTCGCCAGCGCCAGCAGCAGCTTATCACAGTCCTCGCTGCCCAGCAGATGATAATTGTTCCAGACGAAAACAACCGTTTTTTTCAATTTCGATGCCTGCAGCACTTCGATAACCCGCTGACGGGTCGCCGCATTACGCGGCAGTTCCTGCCAGGTCAGCGAAGCAGTATCTACACCAGCAGTCTGCAGCGATTTGACAAAGCAACGCCAAAAAGCCGCTTCCGCTCCTGTATAACAGGTATCCCACAGCATATCTACAGAAAGAGAAAGCAGCACTTTTTTCACAGCAGTCGTTTTACCATAACCGAAAGGGGCAGCCGCAACTGTCAGCGGCACTGCCAAAATCTGAGCCAGACGTTCTTCCAAAGCCGGCTTCAAATATATTTTTTTAGGAAAAGCTTCGGATTTTTTCTGCATCGCTTCTACCCCTTTAAAGATTACGATTATTCGTCAGCACAATTATTTATTATAGTTATATTGTACCGTAAATGCCAATTTAAATACAGGGTTTTCAATATTCAAAAACATATTTTTAAATAATTTATCCTCTTTTTTGAATAATTACATTAATTTTTTCTTTTTTTACAAAATCAGAGCATAGTTTCTGCTTCCTTATGTTTCAGACATTCAGACACATCAGCGCTGCCTGAAAACAGTACTGTAAATTTTCAAAAATATATTTTAACAAAAGCTTGACTTCCTGTTTCTCCCATGATAATATATAGAAGTATTCCGAATATACAAATTGTGCTCACATATTTTTGTAAGTCATTTGCTATTGAATGAGTTACAAAAATATGTGAGTTTTTTGCGTGTGGTCTGTGAATATAATAAAATTTAGGAGGTACTCGTTATGATGAACGGTACTGTAAAATGGTTTAACTCTGATAAAGGCTTTGGTTTCATTACTCCTGCTGACGGCAGCGAAGATGTATTTGTACATTTTTCCGCTATCGTAAGCGACGGCTTCAAAACTCTTGAAGAAGGTCAACCTGTAACATTTGATACAGAAGCTGATCCGAAAAACAGCCGCAGAATGCGCGCTGCTAACGTTCGCGTAGCTTAATCTAAACCATAAAAACCTGCTCTTTTTGAGCAGGCTTTTTTTATTTGCACTACTAAACACCCTTATCGAACCTGGTGAGGTCACATACCCTTGTGGTATCGTTTGAGTGCTTAATGAGGTTTTTACGAATTTAGCACTCATACATACCCTTGTGGTATAATAACAACATCATATACCAGCACTGAAGGAGAATCTCCATGAGCCGTACACCCTTCGTTCCTGCTGAGCTTTTAAGCAAGCTCTGGCGGGCTGTAATCGAATTTGATATGCTGCAGGCAGGTGACAGGATCCTGATCGGACTTTCCGGCGGGAAGGACAGTATGTTTCTGACTGCCGCACTGGCCGAGATCCAAAAGTATGCCCCTGTGCCGTTTGAATTGGCCTGTTATACTGTTGACGCAATGTTCTCACCTGCTTTTCCCAAAGCAGAGCTGGAAGCTTTCTGCGGATACTATGGTCTGAAACATTACAGCGAAAAGGTCGATGTCAACTCTGCCTGGCAGAATAAAGGCAATACGCCCTGCTTCACCTGTGCTTATTTCCGCCGTGCCGCTACCAACCGTACGGCACTGGAGCTTGGTTTTAACAAAGTGGCCCTGGCCCACCACCACGATGATGCCGTAGAGACCTTTTTGATGAACGTGCTCACCTCCGGTCAGCTGCGCACCTTTTTACCGGTCACACCACTGTCCAGAACAGGTCTGACCGTACTGAGGCCGCTGCTGTATTACCGCGAAGCAGAAATCATCGACATGGTCAGGCAGCTTGACCTGCAGCCTCTGCGTAATCCCTGTCCTTACGACGGTCATACCAAACGCCAGGATATCAAAGAGCATATCCGCGAACTGGAAAAGCTCAGCCCTGAAGTCTACGACCATCTGGCCGCCGCTATGCGCAATGCTCCCAATCAGGAGCTGTGGCCGGAACAGCTGAGTCAAAAACAGCTGGCCGATAAATTCCATAACTTTTGGCGGCAGAAAAGTAATTAAAATAATCCGACTTAAGCTGCTGTCTGTGTTATCATTAAGACAGCAACAGTGATATTTGTATTTATCTGACGTTATATAAAAGGAGGAATCTTTATGGATTTCCAGGAAATGTTTTTCAGTTTTGACGGCCGCCTGAACCGTAAGCCCTATATCCTGCGCTTTTTACTGCGTAATGCCATCATCTGGTGTCTGGGCTATCTAATCGGCAGTATGTTTGCGCCAGACGGAACGATGTTCCAGATACTGGCCTTTGCTTTGACCTTTATCGCCGCGCTCAGCTGCCTGTCGCTGTACGTCAGACGTCTGCATGACCTTGACCACGGCTCGCTCATGGTATTGCTGGCCTTCATTCCGCTGATCAGCTTTTTCTTTGCTGTCTACCTGATGTTCTTTCGCGGCACGATCGGTCCTAACAGCTACGGACCCGATCCGCTGGCTGACGGGCGCGGTATCGACGCTTGGTAAACAATGATATAAAATAAAAAGACGCAGCCTGAGCTGCGTCTTTTTTTATGCTGTTTTTCCGGCCGCAATACTGCGGGCCAGGCTATTGATACTGTCCGTCAGTCTGTCCAGTCTGCCTTCCATGCGCACCAGCAGATACCACGACAGGACCATTGGGAAACCATAATTAGCGACCTGTGGCAGCAGCGTTTCCATATCCATCTTATGCTAAAACATTGACTTCCGTAGTGCGCACACGGGCTTCAACAGCTTCAGTCAGACCGATGCCGTCCGCTGCAAAAATATCGGCAGCAATGACTGTCTCCATCGCTGTTTTTGCTTCGTCAGCAGTAACATCATCTCGAGGATCGGTCACGCTGAAAACTTTTTTGCTGCCATCGGCTTTTTTAAATACCAATTGTAAAACTTTTTCCATTCATTCCAGCTCCTTTCTAATAAATATACGTTCTGTACCTGTGCCCGCTTTTATTGAGCAAGCTCGGCTTTTTCAGTCACAACAACGCCCATCAGTTCATGACTGATAAGAGTGCCAAGAGCAGCAGCAGCCTGCATGATAGCAGCAGGTTCTGCTTCCGGACGTACGCCGGCATAATTATGACCTTTAGTTTTTGCAGCCCCCTGACTGTTAACGCCGTCTTCGACATTCAGTGTCAGGGTCTGTTTGGTAACAGTTTTAGTGATCGCCATTTCTTTCACCTCCTTTGTCTTAAAATTTCGCTGAGATACCACAGGGCTTTACCACGGATAACATACCCTCCCGGTTTCAGAGCGCTGTCCAGCGGCAGGTCAGGCAGATACCACAGATCCCAGCGCAGCTGCGGATCGCCGCTGTGCGGTCCGTAACCGTCAAACAAGGCCGCTTCGCAATGAGTCGTCACTGTCAGAACATTGATCTCCAACTCCAGACAGGCCGTCAATACCGCAACGGCTTTAGCCAGTGTTTCTATCTGCACTACTGTCGGCGGCTCGCCGCCAAAATCAGTATCCCGGCCGCTGCAGGCCTGTGCCTCGGAAGCGCAGCACAGCGCGATGCCGATACTGCCCGTATTACGGTGCCAGGTATGCTCCTTCACTTCTGTAAATGTTTTGCAAGTCAGATACATCTCACCGCCTGGGCCGATGTTCAGGTGATAATCATCATAAACATCTTCGTAGTGACCTGCCGTCCAGTGCAGATAAAGCCTGCTGATCCTGCCCTTAGCCTGCATGGCCAAAGCAGCCAGCTCACGGTTTGTAACAGTTTGCGGATTGACAACGATCATTTCTTCACGACCTTTCAGCCCTGTAGTCGCAGCCGCTGCAAAAAAACGGAACCGTGCCAAAGATCCCGGCCTCAGTTCCGCTTTCAAGTGCCGTCGCTGACTAAAGGTGTGACGATTCTTTTCTTGCTCTCTCTTTTTCTTGTTTTTCTCTCTCCTTCTTTTCTGGCGCTCTTAAAAACCTCCTTTGATTTGGGTTTTATCCTTTTATACAACACCTTATTTATACCGCTTTTATCATTTGACTTTGTTGGTATTTGTTTTATTAAAATTAATATTATATAATAAATATATATAATGTTTTATTCTTTAAAACAACAGGTATCAACAAACCATAACCTGGGAAAGCTGGTTTCTTAATGGATCACCTGCGCTCAATTTTCCAAAAGAACAAAAATCTGCTCATTTTCTGCTGCCTGTTCTTGCTGCTTTACCCTTTCAGCGCCGCTGCCACTGGCATGCGCCCTCATCCCATCAGGGTCGGCTACACCGACAGCCCCGGTTTTATCGAAAAAACCGCAGCCGGAACCGTCGACGGATACGGCGTTGCATATCTCAACGAAATCTCGCACTATACCGGCTGGCGTTATGAATATGTTTATGCCACCTGACAGGAATGTCTGGAGCTTTTAGCCAAAGGCGAGCTTGATCTTTTAGGCATGGCCCAGTACACACCTGAGCGTGCCGCCAGCTATGAATTTGCCTCGCTGCCCAGCGGCATCGAATACATGGTCATGTACGTGCGCAATGACGATAACGAAGTTTACTATAACGATTACCAGAGCTTCAACGGTCTGCGGATCGGCGTTCTCAAGGGTAACTTCCAGACCGAAATTTTAAGCGATGTTGCCCGTAAAAATACATTTACCTATCAGCCTGTACTTTTTGATTCCAGCAAAGCTATGGTCGAAGCGCTGCAAAATAAACAGGTCGATGCCGTAGTTACCGGCAGCATGCCCTTATATAAAGATCTGCGGTTAGTGGCCCGCTTTCAGGCCGACCCGATCTATTTTATTACTACTAAAGGCAATAAAGCCATCCTGCAGCGTCTCAACGATGCTTTGATGAACATTCACGCCAATACGCCTGAGTTTGAAAATACGACTTATGCCGCCTATTACGAACAAAGCTCCCTGCTGACGCAGCCGCTGCTTACCAAAAAAGAACGAGACTTCCTGGCGCACCGCGGGCCTATCACCATCGGTTTTCTCCCTAACGACGAACCGCTTTCAGCACTCAGCTCCGACACTAATCTGCCGGCAGGTATCCTGCCCGGAATAGCCAAAGAGCTGGAACGCTTATCCGGTGCCCAGGTCATTTTAAAGCTGCTGCCGGCCGGTGCCCGTCTGGACCAGAGCCTGCAGAAAAAAGGTTTTGACCTGATCGTCGGGATCACGGATTACGAGCCTTACCGAAACAACATCTCGATCCGGCTTTCCAAGCCCTTCTTTCAGGGACGCGTTATGGCTGTCGCCAATAAAAATAATTTTATCGACATCACCAAACCGCAGAAGGTGGCTTTGCCCTTTAATTATATTGCCTATAAAAATCTCATTTTAAATACCTATCCCCATTTTTCCATTATCAATAAAGTCAATACCAGAGACTATCTGCTGGCAGTAGCGGACGGCGAGGCCGACATTGCTCTGCAGAACAACCATATCATCAGCTATCATCTGCAAAATCCCCGCTTTACCGATTTAAAGATTTTATCTTTATTTAATTTTCCCGATAATCTCTGTCTGGCAGCAGCTAATAATGCCGACGGCAGCCAGCTGCTGACTATTTTCAACAAATGTATCGACACGCTGAATCCAAAAACGCTGGATAACATAGTGATGTATGAAACCGTACAGTCGCCTTACCAGCCTTCGCTGTCTGATCTGGCCTATAAATACAACTATCTGATCGCTGCTTTGCTGGCCGTGCTGATCATTCTTTTTACCGCCTGGCTTTATTTCACTTTGCAGCGGCAAAAATATCTGGAACTGCTGGAAGCTAAAAATCTGGAGCTGGAAACTGCTGCCAAACAGGCGCTGGCCGCCAGTGAAGCTAAAAGCAGCTTTCTGTCGCGAATGAGCCACGAAATCCGCACGCCGCTCAACGCTATCCTGGGCTTTACCAGACTGGCCCTGCAGCCGGAAAAACAAAGCCGCAGCACTGAATATCTGCAGAAAATCAGCTATTCGTCCGAGCTGCTTTTAGGTATCGTCAACGATGTTCTCGATATGTCCGCGATCGAAAACCAAAAACTCAAGCTGGACAATTCTCCCTTTAAACTTTCTCAAGTACTGCGTGAACTCCAGAGCCTTTACAGCATCCAATGCCGCGAAAAAAATATCAGTTTCATACTGAACAGCGAAGCCTTCAAACACGATATCCTGCTCGGCGACAGCCTGCGTCTGCAGCAGATTTTAAGCAATCTGCTGTCAAATGCCGTCAAATTCACTGCCGCAGGCGGACAGATCACGCTTGACATCACTCAGCATCAGGCCGACAGCGCTGATCAGACTGTCCTGACAATGGTCGTTACAGATACCGGCTGCGGTATGTCGGAACAAATGCTCGCTCAGGTCTTCCAGCCCTTTGAGCAGGAAGACGGCAGCACCGCCAGAAAATACGGCGGCAGCGGCCTTGGACTTTCTATCGTCAAATATTTAGTTGAATTGATGGGCGGCAGCATCAACGTCAACAGTGCCAAAGGGAAAGGCAGTACGTTCACCGTACAGCTGACACTGCCTTACGCCGAAGAACTTGCTGAAAAAGACAGCACAACGGCTGAACAAAACCTGTATGATCTGCATCTGCTGCTGGCTGAAGATAATCCTCTCAATCAGGAGCTGTGTCTGGAGCTTTTAAAAAGCCGCGGCATCAGCAGCGACTGCGCCGTCAACGGCAAAGAAGCACTGGAACTGTTTACAAACAGCGCCCCCGGCACCTATGCTCTGATCCTGATGGATATTCAGATGCCGGTCCTGGACGGTTATCAGACGACGCAGGCGATCCGCAGCAGTACGCACCCGCAGGCACAGACGATCCCGATCATCTCGCTTTCGGCAGATGCTTTTACAGAAGATATCAGACGCGCTTACGCCAGCGGCATGAACGACCATGTCACTAAACCCATCGTTCCTGAAGAGTTATTTGCTGCGATCACCCGCGTTCTTAAAACGCTTAACTAAAAAGAAAACGCTCAGGGCTTAGGCTCTGAGCGTTTTCTTTTTAGTTAAGCACTACCTCAATAAGTCAGCACTTCGTTGCCGATTTCCGTAATCAGCACCGTATATTCCCACTGAGCACTCATGCCGCCGTCCTGAGTATAAACAGTCCAGTCATTGCCGGCATCAACATAAACCTCGCGCTTCCCGGTATTGATCATCGGCTCGATCGTAAAGATCATGCCCGGCACCAGCAGCATTCCTGTCTTGCGTTTGCCAACATGGCAGATGAAAGGTTCCTCATGGAAATCGATACCCACACCATGGCCGCCGAATTCGGTGACGACAGAATAACCATGCTTATGAGCAAAACCGGACACGGCTGCGCCGATATCGCCGACAAAGCTCCACGGCTGTGCTGCCTCAAGCCCGCGGCGCAGGCACTCTTTAGTAATCGCTACCAGATCCTGTTTCTTTTTATCGACTTTGCCGATCATAAACATTCTGGAAGCATCGGCATAGTAGCCGTTATAAATAGTTGAAACATCGACATTAACGATATCGCCGCTTTTCAAAACGTCCTGTGCCGACGGTATTCCGTGGCAAACCTGATCGTTGATCGAGGTACAGACACTTTTAGGAAATCCGCAGAAATTAAGCGGTGCCGGGATCGCACCATGACTAACGGTATATTCGTGTACGATAGTATTGATCTCTTCCGTTGTCATGCCTGTTTTGATATTTTTTTCTACTTCGTCCAAAACTGCCGTATTGATCTTACAGGCCTCTCGAATACCTGCAATCTGTTCCGGCGTTTTGATCATCTCCCGGTCAGGCACTTCGTGACCGGCCTTGCGGTACAATTCGATTTTAGCGTCTATTTCGCTGTGACAGTCGGCATAAGCTTTGCCGCTGCCGCACCAGCATAAATCAGTTGTCATAACTTCACTCCTCTTCCATAAAGAACTATCACCATTATCACAGACGTGCCCTGCTTCCTGCCTGCTGTAAACTGTAAGAGCAGGCTGTTTGTGACTGCAGGTCAGCATCAGACGAGATCATTGCCGCACCTGCAGCTTAAATTCCCGTCGCTTTACGATATTGTCATTATACCATATCCATCTAATTTTCTCATATCAAATTCAGGTATTTTATGATAAAATAAACTTAGTTTTTTGCGAAAGGAAGTAACCTCTGACAATGGAAGCACTTTATTCTAATTTTTTCGATTACATCCTGCACTTTGACCGCTACCTGCCTCTTGTCATGGAGCAATACGGTCACTGGATCTACGCGATCCTCTTTACGATCGTTTTCTGCGAGACCGGACTTGTTGTGACTCCCTTTCTGCCCGGCGATTCACTGCTTTTTGCATGCGGCGCCCTGGCAGCTACAGCAGGCGGCCTTGACCTGACGACGCTCGTGATCATCTTTCTGGTTTCCGCAATTTTAGGTGACGCCTGCAATTACATGATCGGCGAAGAATTCGGGCACCGGATCCTGCGGAATTATCCGAAACTCATCAAACCACAGCATATCCAGAAGGCTGAAGCCTTTTATGCCAAACATGGCCATAAAGCGATCTTCCTGGCCCGCTTTGCCCCTATCGTCCGTACGCTGGCGCCTTTCGTAGCCGGCATCGGCAGTATGCATTACCGTACTTTTGCTATCTATAATGTGACCGGTGCTGTGACCTGGGTCTTTTTATTCGTCGGCGGCGGTTATCTGTTCGGCAATATGCCCTGGGTCAAAAACAATTTTTCCCATGTTACGCTGGGCATCATTATTTTCTCCCTGCTGCCGATTTTTTACGAAACACACCTTAAAGGCTGGCTGGCCAAACGGAAAAACAAGTAAAGGAAGTGGCGCGATATGTATTATTTTACCAGCGACTACACAGAAGGCTGCACTCCTGAAATACTGGAAGCACTGGCAGCAACTAATTTTGAACAGACCGGCGGTTACGGGATCGACCCATACTGTGAAACAGCAGCCCTGCTGATCAAAAAAGAATGCGGCCGCAGCGATATCGACGTACATTTTATGACAGGCGGCACGCAAACCAACCTGACGATCATCTGCGCAGCACTGCGCCCCTTCCACGGCGTTTACGGTACTGTACAGAGCCATATCAACACGCACGAAGCCGGCGCGATCGAACGAACTGGCCATAAGGTAATCGACCTGCCGACATCTGACGGCAAAATCACAGCTGCCATGATCAGACAGCAGCACGAGCTGTATTTAGGCGACCCCAGCCGCGAACATCTGGTCCAGCCCAAAATGGTCTATATCTCACAGCCGACAGAGATCGGTTCCCTGTACCACAAAGAAGAGCTGGAAGCGCTGTATGCCGTCTGCCGGTATTACGGACTTTATCTTTTTATCGACGGGGCCCGTCTGGGCTACGGCCTGACCGCGCCTGACAATGACCTGACACTGGCGGATATCACAAACAACTGCGATGTCTTCTGCATCGGCGGCACCAAATGCGGCGCGCTTTTCGGCGAAGCGGCAGTTATCATCAATCCGGCTCTAAAAGACGATTTCCGCACGATCATGAAGCAGGGCGGCGCCGTACTGGCCAAAGGACGCCTGCTGGGCCTGCAATTTGAAACGCTTTTTACAGACGGACTTTATTATAAGATCTGCCGGCACGGCGTTGAACTGGCTCTGCAGATCAAAGCAGCTGTCCAGGAACGCGGCCTGGGCTTTGTGACCGATTCCACAACAAACCAGCAGTTCATCATTTTCCCGCAGGCAATGTACGACGAACTGAGTAAACAGTTTGCCCTTGCACCCTGGGAATACATGGACGACGGCAGGATCGCCGCCCGTATCTGCACCAGCTGGGCCACAGACCCAACTCAGGTCGACAGACTCTGCAACATGATCAAAGCACTTTAAGACAAGCTTATAAACAAAATGACCCGTACGGATTTTATCGTACGGGTCATTTTTTATTCGCTTTCCGCAGCGGTTATCTGCGACATGAACGGTTCATTTTCCAGCTCTTTACTGTAAATGACACAATTATTTTTGCCACGCCTTTTCGCCTCATACAAAGCCTTATCTGCTTTATGTAAAAGCGTTTTCTCGTCTATACCGTCCGCCGGATAGAACGACACGCCCACAGATACCGACAACGGTACCTGGATATCAGCTTCACGTCCCAGTCTTTCGATGCCAGCCATCAGGTCGTCTGCTTTCACTACAGGCAGATGCAGATCCCTGATATTACGCATGATGATCAAAAACTCGTCACCGCCGATGCGGCAGACGATATCATCCGTACGAAACTGCCTGCTGATCTCGTTGGCGATCCGGCACAGCACTTCATCGCCGAACAAATGCCCATGTCTGTCGTTGACCATTTTAAAATTATCGACGTCCAGAAACATGACCGCGGCTTTTTCCTGCTGCGGCTCGCACAGCAGCTGCTGCAGCAAACGCTCACCATAGGCACGGTTGCCCAACTTCGTCAAAACATCGCTCTCCGCCTTTCTTTTCCATTGTCCTATCTCTCGCTTCATTTTATCAATATTAACCATCCGTCCGACCACGCTTTTGATGACATCTGGCTCTTCTTTGTCCCAAATAGCGTTCACGTAGATTTTATACCACCTCAAATCGCCAAACTTGTCAATAGCCCTGACATCCTCTTCATAGCGCGGGTTTTCCTCTGTCAGTCGGCTGAATGCCTCATTCAGCCGAACTTTATCCTCTGGCAACACATGATCATAATTTTTATTATACTCAACAACATCATCAACAAAGCAATCCCGATCAAAAACCTTATGATATTCATCGGAAAACGTTATTGTATTTTTTTCTAGATCAACATCAAAAAAAATATCGCCGCTCATGGCAAACAGCGCCTTCTGTTTTTCGCGTTCTATTTCCAGCAACCGCGCAACGCGGCTGTTTTTATCCATATCACAGCTATAGCATTTTTTACCGCTGAATTTTTCGGTCTTGGGATGCTGATAGTGATACACTACCGCCGGCAGCCCGTCGTCTGACTGTAAAATTTCCGGCAGCCCCGGAGCGATTTTCAGGAAGCACTGCAAAAGATCAGGGCTGAATGCGCCGCACTCACCTTTTTCAATCATTTGCACCGATTCTTCATGAGTAAAAGCGCCTTTATAACAGCGGACACTGGTCAAAGCGTCATAACAGTCGGCCAGCGACACGATCTGCGCATAAATAGGTATCTCTTTGCCGATCAGTCCGTCAGGATAACCGCTGCCGTCCCATTTCTCATGGTGCCAGCGGCAAATATTGTAATGATAGCGGTACTGCTCTTTATTCTGTTTCAGACTGTCGATACTTTCCAGAATCTCACAGCCGTACAGCGTATGCTCCTTCATAATTGCAAATTCTTCTGCCGTCAGCCGACCGGGTTTATTCAGGATATAGTCCGGGATCGCGATCTTGCCTATGTCATGCAGTGCCGCCGCCATCGAAATATCCTCAATGGTCTTATCGCTCATTTTATATTCAGCATTCTGCCGTCCCAGTTCCTTCAGCATGATCTTGGTCAGCTGACGGATACGCTGGACATGCTGTCCTGATTCGCAGTCGCGGAATTCAACGATCGTACTCAGGGTATCGATCATAGCCACGTTGAAATTGCGCAGCTGTTCGTTCTGTTTTTCGATTTTCGTCATCTGTTCCTGGACCAGCTTTTCCAGTTTATAACGATAACGGTACAATTCGATGATATTATTAACGCGCTGGCAAATATTATCTGGGTTGAACGGTTTTAAAACGACATCGACCACACCCAGACGAAAGCCTTTGGAAATAGCATTGTTGGACGATTCGGCCGTGATCAGAAAAATAGGCGTTTTCTCAGTCAGGCCTTTGCCGTTCATAATTTCCAGAGCTTCCAACCCGTCCATGATCGGCATCACGATATCCATCAGCACGATCGCTATTTCCTCGTGATACTGCTCCATCAGATCTACAGCCGTTTTACCGTTATCTGCTTCCAGTATTTCATAGTCACCGGCAAAAAGCTCACACAGGATCGCCCGGTTAAGCTCAACGTCATCGACTATCAGGATTTTATCTTTCTGCCTCTCCAAGCCTGTCTGCCTCCTTTTGCGGTTACTTATATCACAGATTGCAAGCAACTGTAAAATTCATAATCATCACAATTCTATATGTTCTATTATATTATTTTTTTGTATTTTACACAATAAAAACTTCTTTTTATAAATAAAAGATCACTATTCATTCAATAATTGCTGCAGCTGCAGTACCTTCTGCCGCCAGTCATCGCTGTATGCTCCGCCGCCCTGAGCAAAATGCTGCGCCCCGCCGCCCCTGCCGCCAAACAGCTCGCCTGCCTTTCTGCAAAGACTGCGGCAATCAGCCTGCGTCTGTTCCCCGCTTCCCAAAACGAAATTGATCCGCTCACCGGACCTGTACACGACCGCAGCTACAGTACGCCCGTCTGCCAGCAGTTTATTCAGCAGCAGTCTGGCATCGGCGGCGCTGCAATCCTCCTGTGCCGCCGCGACATATTTAGTGCCGCCCTCATCAACAGCAGCCTGCGCTAAAAGCTGCGGCGCTAAAAATTCATATAATTTAGCGGTCTGTGCTTTTAACCGTTCATTCAGTTCCGTTACTTCTTCCTGCAGCTTCCTCAGTCCCTGCGGTACGCCCTCCGGCTTCATGGAAAGCAGGCGCCCGGCCTGCCAGACGTATTCATTTTTGCGGCGTGCGTCTTCCAGTGCCCAGCGCCCGCATAAAAACTCTACTCTGATCCCATCCTTATGTTTATCAAAACGATTGATCCGGATCAGACCGATCATACCTGTACGTAACGGATGCGTACCGCAGCAGGTACAAATATCCCCGTCTGCCACCGTCACGATCCTCAGCGTGCCTGTCAGCTTTTCATTTTTCTTACGCATCACTAGCGCTGGCAGCTCCGTATGCGGCAAATAACTGACCGTGATCGGCTTATCCTCCCAGATCTGGCTGTTGGCATAATCCTCGGCCTGCTCCAGCTCAGCCGCTGTCAATTCTTTATCCAGGTCAATAGTCACCAAACGTTCGCCCATATGAAAACCAATATTATTAGCTCCGAACAGCTTCCAGACCGCATGCGAAAGAATATGCTCGCCGGCATGCTGCTGCATATGGTCCAGCCGGGCCTGCCAGTCCAGCACCGCTTCGACCTGCTCCCCAATCGGCAAAGGCCGCTCACAATAATGCACTACTTCGCTGCCGCGCTGCGCAGCATAAGTCATCTTCACGCCGCCCAGCGTTCCGCAGTCACTCAGCTGACCGCCGCCTTCCGGAAAAAATACCGTCCTGTCCAGAACCACGGCATACCCGCGTTTATCTTCTGCACAGCTCAGCACCGTTGCCAGGCAACTTTTCAGCATCGAATCCTGTTCATATAATTTTTCTGTCATCTTAAAAACCCCTCGTCAATAAAATTTATATTTTTATTATAACACTGCCGCCGGCAACGGTTAAGCAATATCAGCCGCAGTTTTCTTCAGCATTTAATTTATGTTATAATGTGAACACAAAATCAAACTATCATAATACACTCAAAGGAGCAGGCAATGTATAAATATATCCTTTTCGACCTTGACGGCACCCTTACCGACTCGGCACCCGGCATCATCCGCTGTGTGCAGTATGCCCTGGAAAAATGCGGCAAAGGCACCTGCCCCGACCGCGAGCTGCTGCCATTTATCGGCCCGCCGCTGACAGAATCCTTCCAGAAAGTCTGCGGCATGACTGCCGCAGAAGCAAATACGGCCCTTGAATATTACCGCGAGCGCTTCGCACGCGTAGGTATGTACGAAAACTCCGTCTACGACGGTATTCCCGAATTACTGCAAAACCTGCGGCAGGCAGGCAAGACCCTTGCCGTAGCCACCAGCAAGCCGCAGCTTTACGCAGAAAAAATCCTGGAACACTTTGGCCTCGCCGCTCACTTCTCAACAATAGCAGGCCCCGGGTTCAACGGCGAGCTGCCAACCAAAGCCGACGTGATCAGCGAAGTGCTGCAGCGGCTGCACCTTACCGCTGCTGATAAGAACGCCGCCGTTATGCTGGGCGACCGCGAGCACGACGCTATCGGCGCACAGCAAAATAAAATCGCCATCATCGGCGCAGGCTACGGCTACAGTTCCCCGGGCGAACTGAGTGCCGCCGGTGTCAGACAAATCGTTTCTGCTCCGCAGGATTTTGCAGACTTTTTATTATGACAAAAAAACACCCAACGCTATGCGTTGGGTGTTTTACTTTAATAAGAACATCAGTACCGCTTCTCCTGCCGTTACAGCCATTGTCCCAGTACTTCCTGCAGCCGTTCGATACTGACCGGCTTGCTCAGATGCTCGTTCATCCCGGCATTGAGCGCCATCTTGATATCTGAAGAAAATGCGTCAGCCGTCATTGCCACAATTGGTATCTGCCGCGCATCTTCACGCGCCAGCCTGCGAATCTCCCTGGTTGCTTCATAACCGTTCATAACAGGCATCCGCACATCCATCAATATCATTTCATAATGACCGGGCGCAGATGCATTAAACATTTCCACTGCCCGCCGGCCATTTTCAGCACCCTCGCAGACTAACCCCAGGCTTTGCAGAAACTCCAGAGCGATCTCCATATTCAGGTCATTATCTTCAACTATCAGTACCCGATGTCCCGAAAAATCGCTCCTGCCCGCAGGCTTTACTGCCGGCAGCGGTTTTACTGCATCATCGCCCAGCCAGCGCAGCGGCAGCGTTAAGGTAAACTTTGCGCCGCCTTCCGGCCTGTTGGCGGCTTCGATAGTGCCGGCCATCAAATTTGTCAGGTTCTTGCAGATTGCCAGCCCCAGTCCAGTCCCCTCGATTTTACTTGTACGGCTGTCTTCACCACGTTCAAACATATCAAAAATTTTCGGCAGCAGTTCTTCCGACAGCCCCGGACCGTTATCGCTGACAGTAAAAACATACTGCGAACGCTGCGGGATCACTGCGGAAAGCTCCTGCAGCCCCAAAACGATTTCTCCACCTTCCGGAGTATATTTGACCGCATTACCTAAAACATTAAGCAAAATCTGCTTGAGATGCGTACTGTCAGTCAGAACCTCCGCATGTTTCAGCTCTTCAAGCTCCAGCCGCAGATTTTGCATTTTTTTACCGGCCATCGGGCGGATGATATTTAGTACATCCTCCAGCAGCTGCGGCAGGCTCAGCTCATCATCTGTTAAAATAACTTTACCGCTTTCGATCTTCGACATACTTAAAATACTGTTGATCAGCTCCAGCAAATGGGCGGAACTGCTGCCAATTTTATTAAGACAGTCCAGCGTTTTGCCTTTATTCTCAATATTCTGCCTGGCGATAGTCGTCATTCCGATGATCGCATTCATGGGCGTACGGATATCATGGCTCATCTGCGACAAAAAAGCGCTTTTCGCCTCATTAGCAGTATGCGCCGCCACCAAAGCTTCCTTCAATTCCTGCTGCTGTTCCATCTCACGGCGGCGCTCATCATCAATAAAACGCGCCACCAGGACCGCCTGTTGTTTTTTCGAACCGCTGTAATCCGGCAGATATGAAACCATCAGACTGATCCATTTATAGACCCCGCCGTTTTTGCGACGCAGCTCCATTTCCAGCTTATCACCGGTTTTAGTCAAAACCCGGCGCATCTCCCGTAAATTAAAACGCTGCCTGAATTTATGCCAGTCCTCGCGCGGCACTACATCTCTGGTATAGGCCAGAAATTCCTCACAAGTGCCGTTATACGGATAGTCCACGCATTTTTGCCCGGTCAGCTCAACAAAATGATAAGTACCTGCGTCCAGATCAAAATGCACTACGGCATAATAAATATCGCCCAGCACGTGATTGATCTCATAATTAAGGCTTTCGACCAGCTGCTTTTCCTGCTGCATCCGTTTCCAGGCGTCGATATCGCGCATCGTCCCCACAACGCGTACCGGCAGTCCCTGTTCATAAACAGTCGTTGCCTGCACTAAATACCACTTGTTATCTACCTGTTCGTCAATATAACGGCGCATCCTGATTTCCAGGGCTTCTTCGCTGCGTTCACCGCGCAACAGTCCCAGCCAAGCCTCCCGATCCGATGGATCGACAAGATTTTCTTTTATGACCACGGAAAGATAATCCGGGATATAACTGCGCCGTGTTTTTTCCTGAGAATTTTCAGAAGCTATATTGCTCCAGGAATGCATCACCTGTAATCTGATATCATATTCAAACAGCAGATCTATACTGGATTCCATCGCGACCCGGTAACGTTCTTTTTCCTCGTACAGCTGCCGTTCCATATCCCGGCGCTGGGTAACGTCGCGCATAAAACAGCCGCAGTAGCCGTACATCGGCTGATAGCAGTCGACCGACAGATATTTTTTTAAATTTTCGTTATAATCCTCGATATTTTGGGTCAGACCTTCCAACGCTGTTTTCGTATAGATATTCAGCCATTTGGCGCCGTTATCGCCCCAAATATCGCTGAAAGACATTCCCAAAAGATAATTTTTACCGTCGATACCCAAAAAAGAGGCACAGGCGCTGTTGGCATAAACAAAGATAAAATCCTGAGGCAGTCCGCTTGCATCGGCCTCTACCCTCAATACATATACTGGCAGCGGCAGCTTATCAAACTGCATCATCATACCACGCTGCATCGCGGCAAAATCTTTGTTGAATTGTTCTAATAAAAGCTTCTTTTCCAAGCTTTCTCACCCTTCCGCGGCCAAAGCCAAGGTTATCTTACAGCATGCCCGTACAAAAACCTGTCGACGATCAGATCCGCCAGTTCAGCATCGGTAAATTCAGGCTGACCCACATAGTGCAGCACCGACATCGTTACCCCGCCGAATAAATGGTGAGCCGTGATCGTAGGCTGCCCCTGCTTCATAAAGCCAGTCTCCATACCTTCGCTGATGATCGTCACCAGACATAAGACCTGCTCCCTGATCAGATTGCGGTACCGCAGGATACGGTTATATTCATCTTCAGACAGAGTATCACCGTACAAAGAACTCATTTCCCAGGAACCATCGTTTAAAAATACCGGATGAAAGCCGCGCTGATTGCCGCTCACCTCATACCATAAAATCCGATACAGATCCTTATTATCCCGCAGAAACGGCAGCAGCGCCAGCATATAGCTTCTGATTTTTTCGCTGGTGCTTTTACCTGAAGCAACCACCTCCTGCAGGCATTGCAGGAAAGGCTCTATCTTACTGGCGACAAGCGTATAAAATAAGTTATCCTTATTGCCGAAATATTTATAGACCGTGCCCTTACCTGTATCCGCAAGCGCAATGATCTCGTCTAAAGTCGCCTGCACATAGCCGCGGCGGCTGAAAACTTCCTCTGCTGCCAGCAATATTCTCTGATCTTTAGGTAAGGTTTTGTCTATTTCGCGCATAAATCAAACTTCCTTTCAATAAATATTTCTATTTCTCCATTATTATATATTATTATAAGTTTTTTAGACAAACTTTACAAATTTATCTTTCCAAACTTCACTTTGTTTCATCAAAAAATTTTGCTATTTTATTTTTTCACAATTTTAGGGCTTTATATCGCCGATGCTTTCCTATATAATAGAGTTGAAATCACAGAAAACTATTATTTATTTTTTCTAATTATTTTTGTTCCGCTTAAGGCGGATAGTTTTTGAGAAAGAAGGAGGTCGCGATTATGAGTCTGAAGGTCCATACAAATCGCTGCAAAGGCTGCGGGATCTGCGTAGCATTTTGCCCCAAACAGGTTTTGGCAATCAGCGAGATCGAAAAAGTAGAGGTGGTCGCCGAGGATAAATGTATCCAATGCGGCCAGTGCGAAACACGCTGCCCTG